>Ga0256404_1000052_pt1 | contig 248511 bp, 163 predicted proteins | sample RumenRJG_01DNA_FD_185990 | JGI IMG/M metagenome (GOLD analysis project Ga0256404, IMG submission 185990) | Bovine rumen microbial communities from Lethbridge, Alberta, Canada - RJG_01 | ecosystem: Host-associated > Mammals > Digestive system > Stomach > Rumen | place: Canada: Alberta...
TATGGCAAAACGATATTTTCTAAAATTGGATAAGACTACACGAGATTTGTATCAGAGTAGTCTACCATTATATAATTTGATAAAAAATGAATTGTAATATGAATAAACTTAATATGCAGACCACGAACATCGTGGATGAGAATATAAAGCGGATTGGGGAATTGTTTCCCAACTGCCTCACGGAACGGCTGAACGAAGAGGGCAAGCCGGAAGTGGCAATTGATTTTGACCAACTTAGGCAGGAGTTATCGAAGGACATTGTGGAGGGTTCTGAAGAACGGTATCAGTTCACTTGGCCCGATAAGCGCAATGCCATCCGACTGGCCAATGCCCCTACGACCGACACCCTGCGCCCTTGTCGTGAGGAGAGCGTGGACTTCGACACGACACAAAACTTATATATCGAAGGCGACAATTTGCAAGTGCTGAAACTCCTTCGCGAGAACTATTTAGGCAAGGTGAAGATGATTTATATCGACCCGCCATATAACACAGGCAATGACTTTGTGTATAACGATGACTTCTCGCAGACAACTGGTGAGTATATGCACAATAGTGGACAAGAAGATGAAGAAGGGAACCGCCTTGTTGCCAATACGGAAAGCAATGGCCGGTTTCATACAGACTGGCTCAATATGATTTATCCACGCTTGAAAGTGGCAAAGGATTTGCTGTGCGAGGATGGAGTGATATTTATCAGTATTGATGATAATGAAGAAGAAAATCTTCGAAAAATATGCAATGAAATATACGGCGAACATAATTTCCTTGCCGACATAGTATGGAAACATACTCAACAGAGCAAGAATGACGAACTTCATTTCTCACGACAATATAACCATACTCTATGTTTTTGCAAAAAGATTGATAATCTTCATAGATTCTATTTCTCAAGAACAGAAGAAGATAATAAGAATTATTCGAATCCAGACAATGATCCTAAAGGTATGTGGAGAAGTGGTGATGTAAGAAGTCCTAATTATAGGAAAACTCTTTGCTTTGACATCATCGCTCCTAATGGCAACATAATTAAAGCACCTGATAATGGATGGCGATGGTCAGAAGAAAGCATAAAAGAGAAAATAGGTTCAGGTGAAATAATATTTAAGAAAGACTATTCTGGAATCATTCGGAAAATCTATTTGTGTGATCAAGAAGGTAGGACACCAGAAAATTTATGGGAAGGAGTTCGATTTGGTACTACAAGAACTGCTGCAGCAGTCATAAAGTCCTTGTTTGATAACAAGCAAGTTTTTGATACTCCAAAACCCCATGAACTGATTATGAGAATGATGGAAATTGCAACGGTTGAAGACTCAACCGTCCTCGACTTCTTCTCAGGCTCTGCCACTACTGCCCATGCGGTCATTCAACTCAATTCAGAGGATGGCGGTAAGCGAAAGTTCATCATGGTGCAACTTCCTGAAGCAACAGACGAGAAGAGTGTAGCATTTAAAGCTGGTTACAAGAACATCTGTGAAATCGGCAAGGAGCGTATTCGTCGTGCAGGAAAGAAAATCAAAGAGGAGTCACCGCTGACCACACAAGACCTTGACACAGGCTTCCGTGTGCTGAAGCTCGACTCATCGAACATGCAGGACGTGTATTACACCCCATCAGAGTTCAATGAGCAGAAACTCTTTGACGACAACATTAAGCCCGACCGCACAGAGGAAGACCTCCTTTTCCAGACGATGATTGAACTTGGCATCGAGCTGAGTGCCAAGATTGAAAAGCGGAGCATTGCAGGCAAGACAGTCTGGAGTGTCAGCGACGGCTACCTGATGGCTTGCTTCGACGAAGAAGTGAATGAGGCGACCATCACGGAGATAGCCCGTCAGCAGCCATACTACTTCGTCATGCGAGACAGCAGCCTCGCCAACGATCAGGTCGCCGACAACTTCGAGCAGATATGGGAAGAATACAGCAAAGAAACGGTTAGAAGAATCATATAATACATCTTGACATGGATAACATTGAAAAAGGATTGTTCCTAAAACTGTTTAATCGAGGTGGACAGGTTTTGGACTTTACTACTGCTGATTTTGATGCTTTCACGATGGAAAGTGTTGGGGTGGCAGTGTGTAGTAAATATGGTCTATCAAAAGGGAAATCACTAGTGAAATTTATCTCTGAGTCATCTGAAGAGAATGCTAATAAACTTTTATTAGATTTGTTAAGATATTATGAAAATTTATATCGTGACTTCAAGAAGGAACGTGATACAAGAATTACCCCACTAAATACCTGGGGGACAGGTGTTGATTATGGAGAGTATTATAGAAAATGTAAAGTGATTGCTAATCGTTTAGAATCAATTTTTTTTTCAACGTTTGCTACACAATCGGTCAAGGAAGCTTTTTCAAGTGAATATATCAATAAACAAATGAGCATTATGCTTGAAAATCAATCAAACAATCCAACTGAAGCCATAGGAAAAGCTAAAGAATTGATAGAGAGTTGTTGCAAAACTATTTTAGAGAAGGAAGGAGTATGTGTAAATAGCAAATGGGATGTTGGCAATCTTGTAGATGAGACAATGAAGTTATTAGAAATAACTCCAAAACATATCCCTGATACCGCAAAGGAGGCAAATGCAATAAAAGCAATTCTTGGCAGTTTGAAAGGTATAGCTTCACAGATAGCTATCATACGAAATGCGTATGGAAGCGGACATGGTAAAAGTGCATCATACAAAGGTTTGCAAGAGCGACACGCCAAATTAGCAATAGGTAGTAGCGTTACTTTGGTGAATTTCTTGTGGGATTCATTTGAAAGAAAGAATAGCGTAAAAACTAAAATATAATAGATATGAAAATGAGATATACTTTAGCTGTTTTGATGTTGTTGATCTGCCTGAGTATTTTCGGACAGCAGCCTCAAATTGTCTCAATACAAGGACAGCCTCAAAAAACATCTACCCAAGTTCCCGCCAATCAGGAAGAATCCATCAGGCAGTTACAAGCAGAGAATGAAGCAATGAAAGCTCAGCTTGAAAAGATGGAAAAAGAGGTTGAGCTGTATCGAGGTGATGTTAGGAATGAAACCTCAAAATTGAATACTAATATGTCTCTTTGGCTTGCTGTTTTAACTATAATCATGACGATACTTGGTGTTATTGTTCCTTTGATTTTGAGTAGGAGAAATGAGAACTTTATGGAGAGAATGCTTGATGATGTAAAACAACAAGCAAATTCTGCAGAAAAGCAAGCCCAAGAAGCTACAACACAGGCTGTACAGGCAAAACATGCAGTAACGAATATTGAAGAGCTTAAGAAGCATGTTACAGAGATTGAAGGGAAGATAAATAGAGATACTATTGCTGCAACTAAGGCTGCCAAAGAAGCTGTTGCTGTTAAATATTTTGCTCTAGCAACAATAGAGAAGGATCCCGTTTCTGCAATAGAACTATACACTGCAGCTATAAAATTAAAACCAGACTTTGCAGAAGCGTATAACAATAGAGGAAATAAAAAACAGAAGAAAGGCGATTTGGAAGGAGCTTTGAATGATTATAATGAAGCAATTAGAATAAAAGCCAATGCTGCAGAACCGTATTTTAACAGGGCTAAAATAGAATTGATGTCAGGTGATAATAAGAGGGCTTTGGAGGATTGTAACAAAGCCATAGAGATTAATCCTTGTTATTCAGATGCATATTACAACCGTGGGATTATAAAAAGAGAATTAAAGGATTCTAATGGCGCTTTAGATGATTTCAATAAGGTAATTGAGTTAAATCCTAATCAATCAAAAGCGTATTTAAGCCGAGGAACTATCAAATATGAATTGAAAGATATTCAAGGAGCTTTATTGGATATAAATAAATCAATAGAATATGATAGAAATGACCATAGTGCATATTATAATAGGGGTATGATTAAAAAAAATGATTTAAATGATTATAAAGGTGCTCTGTCAGATTTCACGATGGCAATTAAACTGAATCCTAGTTATGCAGATGCGTATTTTAGCAGAGCCAATGCCTGGGAAATGTTAGATGAATATGAAAAAGCAATAGATGATTATAATATAACGATTAAGTTAGATCCTAATAATGCATCGGCATATAGTAATAAAGGCAGAATAAAGAATAATATCGGAGAATATGATGATGCTTTGGTTGATCTTAATGAGTCTATTCGTATAAATCCTCATAATGCATTTGCGTATAATAATAGAGGTGTTGTAAAAATGAACTTAAGCGACAATAATGGTGCGATTGAAGACTATAACAAAGCTATAGAAATAGATTCTGGATATGCCTCACCATACTGTAATAGAGCAATCATTAAAGTAAAATTAAATGATCCAATCGGCGCTTTATCTGACTTTGACAAAGCCATTGATTTAGAGCCTACCAATGCAGAGATGCATAACGACAAGGCTGAAATTTTATTAAATATTGATAGAACTGAAGATGCTTTAAAAGAAATAAATAATGCTTTAAAAATGAATAATAAAAATACTGATTATTTCATTACTAGGTGTATGATTTACATGAAAATGAAGCGTTTTAATGAAGCTATTAAAGATCTATCTTATGTATTGTCATTAGACTCAGATGTAAAAGTTGCATATGAACACCGTGCTATTTGTTATCGACAATTAGCAGATGAAGAGCAAGACTTTGCTAAGAAATCTGATCTGATAGCTAAGGCAGAAGCAGACGAGAAGAAAGCAGAATCATTGAAAAAGGGCGATAAATTATGATAACAAAAGACAAAATACAGGAATTGCAGCAAAGCACAGAGACTTTCCGTGTAGAATGCACTACTTCGAGCAAATCTGGGAATAGTAAAGATACAGTAAAAATATTATTGTAAAGATTATGCAAGAAAACAATAAAATACTCATATATACAGATAGCAGCGGACTCACGAAGATTGACGTGAGACTGACAGAAAATACGCTATGGCTTACACAAGCTCAGATGTGCGAACTATATCAGACGAGTAAATCGAACGTCAGTGAACACATTAAACACATCTTCGAAGAAGGAGAACTTGACCGCGAAGTGGTTGTTCGGAAATTCCGAACAACCAGTCAGCACGGTGCCATTGAGGGCATGACCCAAACGCACGAAGTCACTTTCTATAACTTGGACATGATTATAGCCCTCGGTTATCGTGTGCGCTCCATCATTGCGACACGCTTCAGGCAGTGGGCAACGGAACGGCTCAAAGAGTATATCGTCAAAGGATTTACACTCGACGATGAACGACTGAAAAAACTTGGCGGTGGTGGCTATTGGAAGGAACTTCTCGAACGCATCAGAGACATTCGTGCTACAGAAAAGGTACTCTATAGGCAAGTGCTGGAAATCTATGCTACAAGCATTGACTATGACCCACGAGCATCTATCTCACAAGAGTTCTTTAAGAAGGTGCAGAACAAGATTCATTATGCCATCCATGGGCGCACGGCAGCAGAGTTGATAGTGGAGCGAGCAGATGCAGAGAAAGATTTCATGGGACTTCTCACCTTCAAAGGAAATCAGCCCACATTAGTAGAAGCCAAGACAGCGAAAAACTATCTTGACGCTAAGGAACTCCGAGCTATGGGGCAATTGGTTTCGGGATATCTGGACTTTGCCGAACGGCAGGCCGAACGTGAGCAACCAATGACGATGAATGACTGGGCCAATTATTTGGACCGCATTCTCACTATTTCAGGGGAGCAACTGTTGCAAGATGCCGGCAGTGTTTCTCATGCAGAAGCAATGGAACATGCCACAAACGAATATCGCAAATACAAACAGCGCACCATCAGTGACGTAGAACAGGACTATCTGGATTCTATCAAACGTTTGGGTAATATGGGAAAAGACGATGAATCTAAGGAGGGTGGCAAATGAAATTTAAGTTTAAGATACAACAATACCAGACGGATGCTGTAGAGCAGACGGTGAGCGTATTTGCCGGACAACCGTCGAAAACCAATGCGCAGTACCGGCGTGACCTGGGCAAGCGTAAGGGACAGATTACGTTTGAGGATGAGTATGTGGGATGGCGTAACAGCGATGTAGAATTACAAGGTCATCAGTTGCTTGCCAACATACAGCAGCAACAAGCCATCGGCAATATCCCTAAATCAACGAAACTGAGTCTGCCTGACGGTCTGGGGGCATGTTCGCTCGATATAGAGATGGAAACGGGTACAGGTAAGACATACGTCTATATCAAGACTATGTTTGAGTTGAACAAACGCTATGGCTGGAGTAAGTTCATCGTGGTGGTGCCGAGCATAGCTATCCGTGAAGGTGTGTATAAGAGTTTCATGATGCTGGAAGACCATTTCATGGAGCAGTATGGTAAGAAGGCTCGCTACTTCATCTACAATAGCGGCAACCTGACGCAGATAGACTCATTCAGCAGTGATGCCAGCATCAATGTGATGATTATCAACGTGCAAGCCTTCAACACCTCCTTCAAGGAAGGTGCAGCCAATAAGGAGAGCCGTATCATCTATTCCAAGCGTGATGATTTCCAGAGCCGACGTCCTATCGATGTGATTGCTGCCAATCGCCCTATTATCATCATGGATGAGCCACAGAAGATGGAAGGTGCCGCAACGCAACGAGCCTTGAAGAACTTCAAACCACTGTTTGTACTGAACTATTCGGCAACTCATAAGACATCGCACAACTGCGTCTATGCACTGGATGCCTTCGATGCCTACCGCCAACGCTTGGTGAAGAAGATTCAGGTGAAGGGTATCACCCTGCAAAACCTGTTGGGCAACCAGAGTTATATCTACTTCGACAGTATTGTTCTATCAAAGAACAAGGCACCAGAAGTAAGACTGGAGATTGAGGTGAAGGGAGCAGCCAGCACTCGCAGACAGATATGCAAGTTCGGGCAGAACGATTCCCTCTATGACACTTCCGGGCTACCAGCCTACAAGGATTTTGTCATTACCGACATCAATCCGCTGACGAACACCGTCTATTTCATGAACGGTGATACTTTGCGCAAGGGTGAGGTCATGGGCGATGTGTCTGAACAACAGATACAGCGCATTCAGGTAAGAGAAACCATCCGATCGCACTTCGAGAAGGAGGCTATGCTATTCAAGCAGGGTATCAAGACACTTTCGCTCTTCTTTATCGATGAAGTAGCCAATTATAAGGGCTATGATGAACAGGGCGAAGTCGTAAAGGGCTTCCTTTGGAAAGTGTTTGAAGAGGAATACACCCGTTTCCTCAATGAGGACATTTCGCTCTTTGAAGATGACTACCAGCGTTATTTGAAACGCTTTACGGCAGACCAAGTACACAATGGCTATTTTTCCATCGACAAGAAGGGACATGCCATCGACAGTGTTGTAAAGCGAGGTGAAGACTTCTCTTCAGACATATCAGCTTACGATTTGATTCTTAAAAACAAGGAGCGATTATTGAGTTTCGATGAACCGACACGATTCATCTTCTCGCACTCTGCACTGCGTGAAGGATGGGACAACCCGAATGTATTCCAGATATGTACCCTGCGCCATGCCAGCAGTGCGACTGCCAAGCGTCAGGAGGTAGGTCGTGGACTGCGTATCTGCGTTGACCAGCAAGGCGTTCGCATGGATACAGAGCGTCTGGGTGAAGCCGTGCATGACATCAATGCTCTTACGGTCATTGCCAACGAAAGCTACAGCACGTTTGTAGATGCTCTCCAGAAAGAAACCCGTGAAGCCTTGCGTGAACGTCCAACACAGGCAACAGTCGCTTATTTCGAGGGACGCAAGTTCATGGTGGGAGAAGAAGTGCATACCATTTCCACGATGGAGGCAACAGCCATTGTCAACTATCTCTATGAGAATGACTATGTGGATGACAAGGGAAATATCCAGCAATCTTATCATGAAGACCTGCGCACAGGCAACCTTGCTCCGATGAGTAAGAAACTGGCTCCCATCAGTGAGCAGGTACATAAGTTAGTACAGGGTATCTTTGACCCGACGGCTCTTGCAGACATGATTGAGAATGCCAACGAGTCGGCAGAAGCCGTCAATGATCATCTGAATGACAATGCCAGCAAGGATGAGTTTAAGAGGCTGTGGGAAGAAATTAATCACCGCTATGTCTATACGGTGCATTATGACAGTGAGGAACTGATACAAAAAGCCGTAGCATCCATCAACAAGAATCTGCGTGTCACTGAACTAAAATATGTGGTGACAACAGGTGAACAGGGAACGGATGACCTTGAATTTACGGGCGACCAGCATACTCGCACACAAGCCTTGAAGGAGGTATCGACAAGCGATGTGCCCTACGACCTCGTAGGCGAGATAGCTAAAAGTGCGACATTGACCAGAAAGACGGTAGTACGCATTCTGAAGGGTATCTCCACGGGAAAACTCTATTTGTTCAAGAACAACCCAGAAGAGTTTATCCGCAACGTGGTACGTCTGATTAAAGACCAGAAGGCGACGATGATTGTAGAGCATATTGCCTATAACCGCACGGAGCAGCAGTATGACGCAGACATCTTCACCAAGGAGAAGAACCGCCAGCCACTTGAAAAGGCTTACGAGGCGAAGAAACATATCCTGGACTATGTCTTTACGGACAGCAAGGGCGAGCGAAAGTTTGCCGAAGCACTCGATAAGGCTGATGAGGTATGCGTCTATGCCCGTCTGCCCCGTTCGTTTCAGATACCTACACCTGTGGGCAAGTATGCACCAGACTGGGCTATAGCCTTCAATGACAATATGGGCGTGAAGCACATCTTCTTTGTGGCTGAGACCAAGGGCAGTATGTTATCTATGAACTTGAAAGGAGCAGAAATGGCAAAAATTGAATGTGCCAAGAAACTTTTCAATAATGTATCAACCAGCAAAGTACGTTACCATGAGATAACAGACTATGACACGATGCTGAACGTCATCAACAGCTTAGATTAGTAGTTTGCATTTGGTTATGCCACAGAACAAATACATAGGTACAAAAGAAACGGCCCGGCTAACGGGGCTTTCAATGCAGGAGATTTACGACCTTATACACAAAGGTGCTCTCGCTGCTCACAAAGCCCCCAAAAGCGGGTGGCGCATTCCTTTTCAGGTATTAGTCGATTTGAACTTAATCAAAGAAGAAGAGGAAATACCCATGTTAGAGGTGTCTCAAATAGAGGATAGAGTTTCCTATAAACAGACAAACCGCCTCCAGGTAATCATCTGTAAACTGTAAACCGTAAACTGTAAACAAAACTAAAACTTCCACCTCACTTGCAAGTCGAGGTCTGTCTGCGATGAGCCGTCGATCTGCTGGTAGCCACTGCCGATAGTCTGACGATCGCGATAATCAGTGACTCCAACCTTCGCTGTCAGCGTCAGGTTCCTGCCCAGGCTGACTCGTGCCATCAGCCAATAGCGCAGGCCCTCACCATACAACTGGAGCGAAGAATAGGTATAAAGCGGGCCCTGTTCGTAGAGATACACCCTGCTGTTGTAGCCGTCCGTATGGAAATAGCCCAGTCCGCCGTTCAGTCGCAGCCAGCGGTGGGTATAGGCCAGGGTGCCACTCACCATCGCGCCCCACTCATCACTCCTCACTCCACCCTCCTCACTCCGCGGCGAAAAGCCCCCATCCAGTTGCACGCGCCCTCCCAGTCCCTGCTCACGTCCATAGTTCACACTGAGCCTGCCCCGATGCTCCACGTAGGTGTCGAGGGTCTTCTTGTCCACCCCGTCCTTCTGTCGCACCCTGAAGCGGTATCGCCCGCTGACAGTCCAGTTCTGTTTCTGCCAGGCAGCCTGCAGCATGTTGTCCCAGGCGTACGACGACTGCGACACCTGATAGCGTGCCCAGGCGAAATAGGCATAGTCGGTATAGGCCGACAGTCTGAGCGCCTGCGAGGGTTGCCAGTTGAGGCCGAGGTATACCCCACTCTCATTCTGCACCTTCCCCCCGTCGCTGTAACTCTGGGCGTCGAGCGAAGTGTAGCGACTGGCGTAGAAGCGCTGCAGGGCCATCAGGCTGACGGCATCCGACAGTCGCAGGCTGACGGCGTTGATGGTGGCCAGATGTCCCTGCTGGTCGACAGCCGTCTCCCCGTTGAGAGCCACCCTCGGACTGGCGTAGCCATAGTCGAGGCTCAGGTTCATGAAGTCGCTGCCTTGCGGATAATGCCTTCGATAGAGGCTGTTCGTGTTGGGGCGCAACGGCCTGCCCAGATGGGTGTAGAGCCCGTTCAGGGCGAGGTGGAAGCCCCCTGGGGCGTAGCGCAGGCTGCCACCCGTCTTCAGGACGTGCAGGTCATGTTTCTTCGCCATCTCCGCCTGCGTACGGTGATAGCCCGTCGTCAGGATGGTGGCCACCGTCCCGTCCTTGTTCAGCGTGGCGTCAGCAGGCTTATACGATACGAAGGCCGTCCACTTCAGGTCCCGTCCCATGTCGATCGTGGCGCCAGCCCCCAGGAGCGAGCCCTCCGACCGCGAGGAGTGGGCCCTGAGGGTATAGGTGGATCGTCCCAGGTTCTGCAGCATCATCATCTTCCCCAGGGCGAAACTGTTGTTCATCACCAGTCCCATGCCCATCGACACACGGTAGTTGCCTAAGACCAGCGACTCCACCCGCCCCAGGTTCCGCAGTTGTAGATAGAGGGAATAGTAGTCGTAGCCCGTCCTGTTGCTGTTGGCGAAGAAGGGTTCCCCTGCATCCTGCGCCCCCACCAGTCCCAGTTTCACCTGCTCGCCGTATGTGAACTGATAGCGCAGCCAGTGGCGGTATGGCGGTCCCTGATAGCCTTCCTTGTCGCCCTTCCGCTCATAGAAGGGCACACGTCCGTAGGCCATCAGTTCGTTCTTGCCGTATTTCGCGATGTCCTTGAGCCTGGGCAGCGAGTCGGCAGGCTCCTCGCCCACAGTCACGAAATAGGCGAGCAGTCGGCGCTGGGCATAGTCGAGGGCGCGTATCATCTGGAGTTCAGCCTTCGACTCCATCCGCCCGTATCGCCACAGGTACTCCATGATGCCCTCTATCTGCTGGGCAGAGAGGAAGGGCAGTTCCTCCAGCCGCTCCCTGGTCGCACGGTTGATGTCCAACGGATGCTGTTCCAGTTCGCACAGCAGTTCATACGTCTCTTCCCACGACGATGATTCCAGGTCATCCTGTGTCATTACCTCGTTCAGGTACTGCTCCCACGGCCTCGCCTCCTGAGCCCTCGCGCCCAGCACCGCCCACAACAACAGATATACGATTCGTGTCCTCATAATCCTCGCGTTTAAGTTTAACGCTGCAAAGATAATGAATAATTCTGGTTTATCGAAAAAAATCCCGGAATTTATTGATGAGTCCAACAATTATTTGTACCTTTGCAGCCAGATTAGCCGTCTGGCATGACGGTACCTGGGATCAAGATGCGTAAGACAATAATCATCATACTCGCTGCCGCAGTGTGCCAGCAGGTGCTGGCACAGGAGCAGCGGATGACCGCTGAAGAGGTTTTGGCGGAGATGGACTCGCCTACGTTCGTGCCGACGGTGAAGGTGGGCAAGGTGCTGCACGAGGGCGACAGCATCCAGTACATGGAGATGAACAACGTGTACGTGTATCCCCAACTGACGTTCAAGAACAAGCGCCAGGCCGAGTCGTATATGCGTCTGGTGAAGAACGTGAAGAAGGTGCTTCCGATGGCGAAGGAGGCCCGACAGATGCTCATCGAGACCACGGAGTATCTGGAGACGCTGCCTGACGACAAGGCGAAGGAAGAGCATATCAAGCGCGTGGAGGACGACATCTTCCGCACCTACAAGCCGAAGATGAAGAAACTGACCTACTCACAGGGCAAACTGCTCATCAAACTCATCGACCGCGAGTGCCACTCCACGGGCTACGACATGATCAAAGCCTTCATGGGGCCTATCCGTGCAGGCTTCTGGCAGGTGTTCGCCTGGGGCTTCGGCGCCTCGCTGAAGAAAGAGTACGACGCCAAGGGGGTAGACCGCCTCACGGAGCGCGTCGTGCTGATGGTGGAGGCTGGGCAGATTTAACTTGATAGAGGTATTATGAGAAGAGTTCTTTTGATGACCATCCTGGCACTGTGCTGGGGCGAGTGTTCACTGGCTGGCAACGTCAGCAAATATGATGCTGGCGGAGTTCCGGACATTCATCCGAAGGGGTGGCTGCTGACGTTGATGCAAAGGCAGCACGACGGACTGACGGGGCACCCTGAGGCTCTCTCGTATCCATACAACTCGTGTCTGTGGGCGGGAGAGATATCACGCCCAGACGAGAGTTATGGCGACAACTGGTGGCGCTATGAGCAGACGGCATATTATACCGACGGCTTGCTGAGGTTGGGCTATGAACTGAATGCCGGCGAGATGGTGGACAAGGCTATGGAGGGCATAGAATATACGCTGGCGAATGCTACTGATGCCGGCGTGCTGGGAAACAGTTCGCTGGTGGGCATCACATGGCCTATGTCAGTGTTCTTCCGTGTGCTGCAGGCGAAATATGAGCATGATGGCGATCCGCGCATTCCTAAGGCATTGGAGCGTCACTACCTGAACTTCACAGAAGAGGACCTGGCTGGAGGCATTGTGGGCGGACGGAATATCATGTCGCTCGAAGGCATCTTGTGGACGTATGGCAAGACGGGCAACGAGAAACTGCTGAAACTGGCTGAGGACGCATGGGCCATACAGGATCGATTTGCGGTCGATGAGACGGCCATCACCAGTAGCGAACCGTTCTATATGCACAGTGTGACCTTCTGCGAGATGCTGAAACTGCCGCTGCTGCTGTATGCCTATACGGGAAAGACCAGATACCTCGACCTCGCCATGACGGCGGTAAGGAAGATGGAGCAGGAGTCGATGCTCCCCGACGGGGTGCCGTCGAGTGCGGAGTTCCTCCTGGGAACGGATGTGCATCATAGCCACGAGACCTGCGACGTGGTGGACCTGACATGGACTTTGCATCACTACCTGGCCGTGACGGGCGAGGCAGAATGGGCAGACAAGATAGAGACGGCGGTGTATAATGCTGGACTGGGGGCCATCACCAAGGACTTCCGTTCGCTGCAGTATTTCTCGTCGCTCAACCAGTTTATCGCTACGGGATCATCCAACCACAACATCTATAAACACGGCTCCACGTGGATGGCCTATCGTCCTACACACGAGACGGAATGCTGCGCCGGCAACGTCAACCGCATGCTGCCGAATATGGTGAGCCGCATGTGGATGAAAGACAGCGATGGCGGGGCTGTGGCCACCATCTACGGGCCCAGTGAGGCTGCCTTCACCACGGCACAGGGCGACCTGACCATCTCCTGTGCTACGGAATATCCCTTCGGCGAGGTGCTGACATTCAGCGTCAGCGGACAGGAGGGGGCGTCGATACCGCTGACACTGCGCATTCCGACATGGTGCCACAATGCTACGGTCAGCATCAACGGCGCAACTGCAGGCGTGGAACTGCAGGCAGGCACCTTCGCGCGACTGCCCGAAAAGGTGAAGAATGGCGATGTCATCACACTGACACTGCCGATGACCGTCGAGAAGAAGAATATTGAAGGACAAGGCATATACTTCCAGCGCGGTCCGCTGCTCTTTGCCTATGCCATACCGCAGAAGATGGAGGAAGATACGGAGGTGTATGAGAATATGCACGGCAAGGAACCAGAGAACCCAGACTTCAAGTGCTGGAACATCACACCGACGGGCGACTTCAACTATGCCTACGACGATGACGGTCATCCGGTGGCAGTAAATTATCCTGCCATCGAAGAGATAAACGGAACCATACCTTTCGATCTACTTTATACAACAGTTAAACTGCGTGTTCCCGTAAAGCAGATAAAATGGGACCTGGTAGACAACCGTTATACACCGCATCTGCCAGAACAGGGACATCTGACACTGTTGGACAATGAGCGGACATACATAGAACTGGTGCCATACGGCTGTACGGAACTGCGACTGACGGTATTCCCTGACACAAAGGCTCAGCCATCAGAGCAACCCGTACCCGACTACACCCGTCCGGCTGATGCGCCTGAATGCGTGCAGGTCGAAGACGACCGCTATTGCGCCTACTTCGAGTTGCCCCGCTTCTGCTGGGACGAGCCCGTCTGGTGCAAGGTGCACAAGGCTGGAGATGACGTGAACCTGCATAGCAACAAGGATGGAGACCAGTGCGTGATGGTGGGCACCACCGCCAACGGTCGTAAGATATGGAAATGGACCGGACCAGCCGTCACGGAGGAGGCACCCAAGGAAATCATCTTTACCAACCACGACCTGCTGACACCGATCATGTCATTTGCCAATGGCGGCTACTATCACTATGACCGCCTGATGTATAAGGCCGGACAGACGTCACCGACAGGCGTGAAGAGGCTCAAGGCAGACGATGACGATGCTGTCGGCTATTACTACGACCTGCAGGGCCGCCGCTATTCACGGAAACCGACATCAAAAGGCGTGATTATCAATCGCGGCAAGAAGGTGGTATCCATTGAGTCATATTAGCCGCATAGCCGTGGGGGAAGATAGCCACACAACGAAATTTTCGTGTTTTATCTGCCACCCTGCCACCAATCACTGGGAAAGCCTTTAAACAAAGTGCATCCAAGGTGGTGGCAGATAGGTGGCAGGTGGCAGCAAAAACGGGGTTTTGAGATATTTCAAGGGGCATTTAACATTATTTTACCATATTTCCGGCCATTTTTCCCAATATCTGCCGATTGAAGCGAACGATTGTTTCCGATGTGGGTTTACACTGTTTTCTCTTAGAGAATACATTGTTTTCCCTGAGGGAAAACATCGTTTTCTCTCAGGGAAAAGACAGAAAACGATAGGTTCTAACACCGTTTAAGTACCCTTTGCTGCCACCTGCCACCCATCTGCCACCACCCTAAAACACCTTTAAACACTGGTATTTCAAGAGGCTGGTGGCAGGTGGCAGATAAAAACACAGAAAACGTGCACGTAATGTAACAGTGTAACAGCGGGACGGTTCTTGGGTTCACTTCGCCGTCCGTCCAATGGACAATCGTAGAAAGACGATGTTTCTAAAGGAGTGACAGCAATAGAATCGCTTGTTATTTACTCTGACCAGAGGACTTGGATGAGGGTCTGTCCGACAGCCTGGAGGGTGTTGCGGTCGATATGGGCCATGTCGTCGTTGACGGTGTGCCAGGTGGGACCGAAGGAACTCTGGGGACAGTCGGGGTAGTAAGGGATGATGTCGATGCAGGGGATCTTCGCCACACGGTTGACAGGCAGATGGTCGTCTGTGATACCTACTCCCTCTCGCGACGGGAAGAAACTGCCAAAGCCAACGACCTGAGAAGCACGCCACACCTTGTCGACGATGCTGCGGGCATATTGAAGGGACTGCTGTTCCTGATAGAACTGCGCACCCTGGCCTCCCACCATGTCGAGGAGGATGCCGTAACGGGCCGTGTAACCATCAACGTGGGGATTGGCAGCCCAGTATTGGGCGCCAAGGGCCCAGGTGTCACCATCAGAGGGGGTGTCGTCCCATTGGGGCGTGCCCCAGTCTTCGGCATCGAAGCAGATGAAGTCGACGCCGAGGGTTAACGGGGGTGCGGGGGTGCGGAGGTGCGGAGGTGCGAGAATAGAATCAGAGGCTGAAGTGGCCCGAGATGTATCTGCCGCAGAGGTATTCTCGTGCCCCCGTGCCCCCGCACCTCCGTTCTCCCGAAGCAAACGGGCCAACTCGAGCATGACGGCAACGCCTGAGGCACCGTCGTTGGCAGCAAGGACGGGTTTGCGATGATTCGCCTCATCAGGGTCGTTGTCGGCCCAGGGACGGCTGTCCCAGTGGGCGCAGATGAGGATGCGGTCAGTGAGTTCTGGACGATAACTGGCGATGATGTTCGTGGCTCGGAGCATGGTGCCGTCGTAGCCTTTGAGCAGGGTCTGCTGGGGGGTGACACTCATGCCATAGGACTTGAACTTCTCCATAATCCAAGCGCCACAGTCGTCGTGAGCCTGGCTGTTCATGGTGCGAGGGCCAAAGTCGCACTGGGCCTCGCAGAAGGCGTAGGCACTGTCTGCACAGAAGGCAGGACCTACGGGCTGGGCAGAGACGGCATTGTCGTTCGTCGCCGTCTGCTTGCGGAGACCACAGGAGGATAATAAGAGGAGGGATATAAAGAGGTAAGAGGTGAGAGGTAAGAGGTGAGAGAATACTCTTGCCACGGATATCTTCCTCATCAATAAATCGTTTATCTCAGTAAATATATCGTTTATCTCAGTAATCATCTATAAACTATAAACTTTAAACTATAAACAAAAAAACTACCCCTTCTGCGCCTCAGCCATCACACGGAGGAAGTTGCCACCCCAGATCTTCTGGATATCCTCGTCGCTGTAACGCTTACGGAGCAGTTGGCGGGTGAAATGAATGAGTTCGGAACAGTCTGCCAGGCCAGGGACTCCCCCATCGCCATCGAAGTCGGTGCCCAGTCCCACATGGTCGATGCCCATCACCTGGATGGCATGTTCGAGGTGGGCGATGACGTCGACGATCGTCGCCTCGCCGTCCTTGCGCAGGAAGCCGTGATAGATGGTGGTCTGCGCCACGCCACCCTTGGCGGCGAGGGCCCGCATCTGGTCGTCGGTGAGGTTGCGCGGATGGTCGCAGAGGGCACGGGCAGAGGAGTGGCTGCACACGATGGGCTTCTTGCTGATGTCGAGGGCATCGTAGAAACTCTTCTCGCCAGCATGACTCATGTCGACGAGGATGCCCAGACGGTTCATCTCCCGGATGACCTGTTCGCCAAAGGCGCTGACTCCTCCATGGGTGTTCTGTGTCTTCGAGGCAGAGTCGCAGATGTCATTGTCGCCGTTGTGGCAGAGGGTCATATAGACGATGCCACGATCGGCAAAGTGCTGCAGGTTCTCGATCCTGCCGTCGAGGGCGATGCCGTTCTCGATGCCCAGCATGATCGACTTGCGGCCCTCGCGCTTGTTCTGCCAGAGGTCGGCAGGGGTGTGTGCAATCCGCACATAGTCGCTGTTCTTCTTGGCGATGGCCTCTATCTGGTCGAAGATATTGTCGGCAAAGGCCTTGGGCTGTTCTGTGGGCTGGGGCAGGTAGGCCACCATGATGGTCGCATCGAGGCGCCCCTCCGTCATCTTGTGCAGATCGGTGAGGATACGCGGGTCGCGCTGGACGAAGCGGACGCCCTGGGGAAAGAACATCGGGGTGTCGCAATGGGTGTCGAGGGTGAGGATGCGGTCGTGCAACTGATGGGCCTCACGATAATCGCGGGCTTCGCTCACCAGCCACCGGAACAGGGGCAGGCCGCTCTCCATGCACTCCGGATGCCACTGAACACCCAGTATAGACTTGAACTCGCTGCTCTCCATGGCCTCGATGACGCCATCGGGGGCTGTGGCCACGACACGGAACTTTTCTCCAGGGTCGCTGACGGCCTGATGGTGGAAGGAGTTGACGAACATTGACCATTGACCATTGACCATTGAACATTGACCATTGACCATTGAACATTGACCATTGACCATTGAACATTGATCATTGATCATTGAACATTGATCATTGACCATTGAACATTGCTGCGCCTCCGAGTATATGCGATATAAGGTAGAATCCTTTTCAACTGTGACAGAGTGGGTGGGCTCGGAGCGCTCGGCATCCTGCGAATGTTTGATATCTCGCACCTCCGTAGCCACGTGTCCACGCACCTCCGAGAGATCCTGCGCCACCTTGCCTCCCAGGGCCATGGCGAGGGTCTGGATGCCACGACAGATGCCCAGCATAGGAATCTGACGGTTATAGGCCAGACGGGCGATAAGCAGTTCTGCGTTGTCGCGCTCCTTGTTGATGCCATGCAGCAGGGGCGACGGCTCTTCGCCAGCCCAGAGGGGATTGTAATCGCCGCCACCACTGAGGATCAGGCCGTCGATACGCTCCAAGGTGTTGATGATGACGTGACGGTCTGCCTCGGGGGGGATGATGACGGGCACGCCGCCAGCCGCCACAACGGAATCATAATAGCCACGTCCTAACTTACACGTCAGGTCTTCGTAATTGCCAGTGATGCCGATAACAGGCATTGGCGCTGCTTCCGGGAAGCGGGCGTAGATGCCCTCCAACTGCCCTTGCAAGTCGAACTGTCGCGCCATATCAGTCCTCCACACTAATGGGTATCTCACGCTTCAGGCTCTGTTCGAGCGAGATGAGCGTCTCGGTAGCCACCACGCCATGAATGCTCTGCAACTTGCCGTTCAGCAGTTCCATGAGTTGTTCGTTGTCGCGGGCATAGAGTTTGACGAGCATCGTGTAAGGCCCTGTGGTGAAATGACACTCCACCACCTCGGGGATATGTTTCAGGCACTCCACCACGTCTTTGTACATCGAGCCTTTCTCGAGGTTGATGCCTACGTAGGTGCAGGTGCTATAGCCCAGGCTCTTGGGGTTGACATCGAAGCCGCTGCCCGTGATGACATCGGCATCGATGAGGTGTTGAACACGCTGGTGGATGGCAGCACGAGAGACATTACACTCGGCAGCGACATCCTTAAACGGGATACGGGCATTCTTCGACAGGATGCTCAGAATCCGCTTGTCTAAGAGATCGATTTTTTCCATTTTTTCCTCTTTTGGTTACATTTTGATAGCAAAAGTACGATAATTTACTGAACAATGCAACTTTTTTGAGGAAAAATTAAAAAAAGTGTGCCACTTTTGTGACACACTTGCTTATTTCTTCACGATTTCGACCAATTCGACATCGAATATCAGTGTACTGAAGGGCTTTATCTGCCCCGAGTCGCGATCGCCGTAAGCGAGGTCGCTGGGGATGAACAGGCGCCACTTCGAACCCACAGGCATCATCGTCAGAGCCTCTGTCCAGCCCTTGATCACCTGCTGGGGGGTGAACTCCGCTGGTTCAGAACCATGACGGGAAGAAGCGTCGAACACAGTGCCGTCGATCAGACGACCCTCATAGTTCACCTTCACACGGTCAGTAGCCTGAGGCACCTCGCCCTCGCCCTTGACGAGCACCTGATACTGGAGGCCGCTGGGCAGGGTGACCACGCTGTCGCGCTTGGCGTTCTCCTCGAGGAACTTTCGGCCTGCCTCGCGGTTGGGGCCATAGAGTTTCTCCTGCTTGGCAGCCATGTCGACCTCGTGCTTCTGGCGGAAGTAGGTCTCTGCGGCCTTCTGGGTGAAGTGGGTGGAATCGGCTGACAAGGCATCAGCAAAACCACGATAGAAGAGGTCGGCAGAGATGGAGTCGGGAGAGTCGGTAAAGTCGTTGGTCATGCCTGGCAGCATGCGGTCGCGCACCTGTCCGGCAATCTCCATACCAGCCACGTAGGCCTTCAACTTCGGGTCGCCACCAGCCTTCACCACCTCCTGGAAACCACGGATGAAGTCGGCCATATAAGTGGTGTCGACCCCCTGCTGCTGAACCAGGAAGGGGATCAGCCCGTTGGTGACACTCATACCACCCGCATAACTGACGGAGTCGGAACTCGTGAGGAGTTGTACGGGCTGGACGACGGGAGCAGCAGGCTCCACGGCCTTTGTCTTCTTCTTGGCGGCATCTGCCGTATAGAAAGAAGCACCCGCCACGAGGGCGAGTGCGATAATCATCAGTTTCTTCATTTCTTCTTAGGATCTACTTCGAGCAACTCCAGTTTGAAGATCAGGGCAGAGAAAGGCTTGATGTCCTTGCCCTGCTCACGCTCACCATAAGCCAGTTCCTGGGGAATGTAAACCTCCCACTCAGAACCTGCAGGCATGTGGCAGAGGATCTCCGTCCAACCCTTGATAACGCTCTTCACGGGGAAGGTGGCAGCCTCGCCACGCTTGTAAGAACTGTCGAACACAGTGCCGTCGATCAGACGACCCTCGTAGTTCACCTTCACCACAGAGGTATCAGTGGGGATGGCACCATTGCCCTCCTTGATGACCTTGTACTGCACGCCGCTGGGCAGGGTCTTCACACCCTCCTTCTTGGCATTCTCAGCGAGGAACTTCTCACCAGCCTCCTTGTTCGGGCCATAGGTCTTCTCCATCTGTTTGGCCTTGATCTCACGCATCAGGCGCTCTGCGACCACCTGGGCAGAGTCGACAGTCATCAGGCCCTTCTTGCCTGTGGTACCACTCACGAAACCTGCCATGAAGTTCTTCATGGAGATGGTCTTGGTAGAGTCGTCACCAAACACCTGGTAGTTGATACCCTTCATCATACGGTTAGCGATCTGCTGACCAATCTGGATACCTGCGAAGTAGGCTGCCTTCTTCTTGTTGTCGCCAGCGTTGGCACCCTCGTTGAGACCTTTGATGAACTCGGCCATGTAGGTGGTGTCCACATCAAGGTTATTGACGAGGTACTCCTTCAGACCCTGGGTCTGAGCCATACCGATTGCATAACTCATCGTGTCGATGTCACTCCTCAGGTTGGCCTTAGGAGTGCCGTTGCCACATGATGAAATCATGATGGCAGCAACTGCTGCAATAGCAGCGAATGTAATTTTCTTCATTTTCTTGATTATTTATTTCGTTATTACGTTATATCGTTATCACGTCATGTCGCCATCAGACCACCTGGATCAGTTCGACATCGAAGACCAGTGCTGCGAAGGGAGGGATCTGCGCACCTGCGCCACCCTCGCCGTAAGCCAGACGATAGGGGATGAAGAAGCGGTACTTAGCACCCTCCTGCATCAACTGCAGACCCTCCGTCCATCCAGCGATCACCTGCTGCAGGGGGAAGGTGGCAGGCTCACCACGCTGATAGGAACTGTCGAAGACGGTACCGTCGATGAGGGTTCCCTCGTAGTGGCACATCACCGTATCCTTCGCCGTTGGCTTCTTGCCGTTACCCTCCTTCAGAACCTGATACTGAAGGCCGCTGGGCAACGTGATGATGCCGTCTTTCTTGGCATTCTCTGCGAGATACTTCTCACCAGCCTCCTTATGCACCTTGCCCTTCTCGACACGCTCGGCCTGGAGTTTCTGCTCCTGCTTCTGAAAATATTCCTGTACAATCACCTGAGCCTCACGGTGAGACACCTTCAACTCGTTACCCTCAAGGACATCGTTGATGGCCTGAGCGAAGTCGTCGGCACTGATTCCCTGGGCACCCATCTGTGCCAACTGCTGGCCAATGCCAAGGCCCAAAGCATAACTTAACTTATCCATTCTTTCTATATTTAATAATGTGTACTCTCAAAAATCGGCTGCAAAGGTACAACATTTTTTAGATATAAGTACATAAGAACAATTTTTTTTTGTTTCTTTTGTGCTTTTGTCGAAAAAAAAGCGTAATTTTGCACTTGAATTGAAATGGCTAAAACAATAACAGTCAATCAGAAGATGAAAAAGATCGTTGTTTTGACAGGTGCAGGCATGTCGGTGGAGAGTGGTCTGAAGACCTTCCGCGATGCTGACGGACTGTGGGAGAACTATCCCGTATCGAAGGTGGCCACCCACGAAGGTTGGGAGGCAGACCCCACGTTGGTAACCAATTTCTATAACATGCTCCGCAAGAAATGCTGGGGCGTGCAGCCTAACGAGGGTCACAAACTGGTGGCCAGGCTCGAAGAGAAATACGACGTGACGGTGGTGACACAGAATGTGGACAACCTGCACGAGATGGCGGGTTCGTCGAAGGTGATCCATCTGCATGGCGAACTGATGAAGGTCTGCTCGAGCCGCGACGTGGACGATCCGCGCTATCAGATTGAGTTGACGCCAGAGAACTGTGAGGTGGAGCCAGGCACGAAGGCTGGCGACGGCTCGCTGCTGCGCCCGTTCATCGTGTTCTTTGGCGAGGCGGTGCCTAATATCACCATTGCTGCAGAGAAGGTGCAGGAGGCAGACATCCTGATCATCATCGGCACCTCGCTGGTGGTCTACCCAGCCGCAGGGCTGATGCACTACGCCAAGCCTGATGCCCCCATCTATCTCATCGATCCCAACCCCATCCAAGCGGGAAGTCGTGTTACGCAGATTCAGAAAGGAGCCTCTGAGGGCATGAAGGAACTCTCGGAAATCCTGATGAAATAGTATTAATTAATATTGAATTTAAAAAGATGAAGAAAAGTTTCCTTTTGAGCGCGCTCTTTGTATGCGCTATGTGTTTGGGTTTCACAGCCTGTGGTGATGATGATGATGTTGACAACGGTGGCAAAAAGCAGACATCAGTCGACTCGCGCCTTTATGGCACCTGGCAGTTGGTTCAGATTACCACTCAGACTTATACTGACAAGACCTTTACCACTAAGACAGATGAAGCCCCAAAAGTAGAGGATGTGACCAACGGAATCAAGTTTACCCTGAACAGCGATGGCACAGCCTCTTACAGTTCCTATAATGAATCGAACAACACTTGGGATACTACCAAAGGTACGTTTACCGTCGACGGTCAGTCCATCGACCTCTCCAAAGATGACGGCTGGTGGATGACTGGCGATCCCATCGCTAGTGGAATCTCCTATACGTCGTTGACCAACAACGAGATGATTGACAGAAAGCAGTTAGTATCATCAACGACTGGCACGACGGGGGGGAACGGAACCGTTTACAAAGAGGTTATTACGAAGTACAAGAAAATCTGATGGCAGTTGACCCTGTCCAAGAAAGAAGCATCCCCGTCGCAGACTCATACTGTTGGCGGGGATGCTACCTTTTTATACGCAAAGCGGTTCGCCAGTCAGTAAGCCTATGACTGGCGAGCCTTGTCGGAGCGGATCAGTTCGAGAAGTTTCTCGACGGCTTCCTCCTCAGGGATGTTCTTCTCGACGCACTCCTTGGCGCGGTAGAGCGAGATCTTACCTCGTCCTGCACCCACATAACCATAGTCTGCATCAGCCATCTCGCCAGGGCCATTGACGATACAGCCCATGATGCCGATCTTCAGTCCCACGAGATCCTTCGTGGCGGCCTTGATCTTGGCGATGGTCTCCTGCAGGTTATAGAGCGTACGTCCACAGCCTGGACAGGAGATATACTCCGTCTTGGTGAATTTGACGCGGGCAGCCTGTAAGATAGCATCAGCGAGTTCTACAAGACGAGCCTCATCAAAAGATGCATTGTGGATGATTAGTTTCGTGGCCTTCTTATCGATGAGCAGTGCGCCCACTGCCATGGCAGCCTTCAACTGGAGTGACTCCCAGTCAGGGGCGTCGAGCGAGAGGGTGATGGTATCGTCCTTGATAGAGGCTTCAGCCTCAGCACGAAGGGTAGTACATTCTGGGATCATGTCTACGAGTTGGCGGGCCACAGGTATCTCGCACTCAGGCTCTTCGGAGAGCGAGACGCGGATGGTGTCGCCAATACCTTCCGTCAGCAAGGCGCCAATGCCTACAGCACTCTTTATACGTCCGTCTTCGCCCTCGCCAGCCTCTGTGACACCCAGATGCAGGGGATAGTGCATATCCTCACGATCCATCGCCTTGACCAGCAGACGGACGGTGGTGACCATGACGACTGTGTTCGAGGCCTTGATCGAAATGACGACATCGTTGAACTGTTCGCGCTTGAAGATTCTCAGGAACTCCATACAACTCTCCACGATGCCCTCAGGAGTGTCACCATAGCGCGACATGATACGATCAGAGAGCGATCCGTGGTTTACGCCAATGCGTACAGCGGTATGGTGTTCCTTGCAGATGTTGATGAAAGGCACCAATTTGTCCTCGATCTTCTGCAATTCTGCAGCATATTCCTCATCCGTGTATTCCAGATGTTTGAACGTACGTCCCGGGTCGACATAGTTGCCAGGATTGATGCGCACCTTCTCACAGTAGAGAGCAGCCACATCAGCGGTATGAGCCGTGAAATGCACGTCAGCCACGAGGGGCTGCTGATAGCCATCCGCCTTCAGACGGGCGGAGATATTCTTCATGTTCTCAGCCTCACGCGTACCCTGCGTCGTGAAGCGCACCAGTTCGCCACCAGCGTCGATAATCCGCTTGGCCTGACTGACGCAGCCCTCAGTATCATTGGTATCCACCGTGGCCATCGACTGGATGCGGATGGGGTTCTGTCCACCAATGCCGATATTCCCTACACGGGCCTCAGTACTTAATCTTCTTTTGTACATATTGATCTTGTTTACAGTTTACAGTTTACGGTTTACAGAGGATTACATTTAATGCTGAAATACTGCCTCCAGTCATATCAACTGTAAACTGTAAACCGTCAACTGTAAACAGATTATACTTTATATTCATATTTCAGTTGCGAGAGTTCTTCATTGGCCTTCTCAATCTTCACACGCAGACTGCCCTTATAGACGGCCAGACGCTGAGCCAGTTCAGCATCGTAAAGAGCCATCATCTGCACAGCGAGGATGGCTGCATTCTGCGCGCCATTGACACCTACCGTGGCCACAGGGATGCCTGGGGGCATCTGGACGATGGAGAGCAGGGCGTCGAGGCCATCGAGCATCCCCTTGATGGGCACGCCGATGACAGGCAGCGTGGTAGAGGCCGCGATGACACCTGGCAGTGCGGCAGCCATGCCTGCACCTGCGATGATCACCTTCACGCCACGATCCTTCGCCGTCTGTGCAAACTGCTCCACGGCGTCGGGGGTGCGATGGGCAGAGAGGGCATTCACTTCAAAAGGCACCTGCAACTCATCCAGCAGTTTGCAGGCTTTCTCCATAACGGGCAGATCACTGGTGCTGCCCATGATAATACTTACAAGTGGTTTCATATCTAAAAATAAAAAAATCCAAGAATAGAACAGACGACCCCCACGAGGAAGCCTGTCAGGACCTGTGCCAGTGTGTGCTGGCGGAGGATCATGCGGCTAGTGCCCAGCACCCCAGCAAGGATGAACACCAGGCAGAGCCACCATACGGGGTTGAAGCCGAAGAGTTCGCCAAAGACAAACAAAGCCCCTGCCACGCCTCCTACGGCCGCTGTATGAGTAGAGATCTTCCACCACACGTTGATCAGGGCACAGGCCACCTGTATGAACAGCGCTGCTGAGAGGATGGCACTCATGAAATGGGGGATATGCACCTGGTCCATCAGGTATATGCAGAAGAAATAGCAGAGGATGGAGATGACGTAGGGCACCATACGACGCTCCTTATGTCCGAGTTCGATAAGCGTCCACCCCTGATAGCGGCGATAGAGATGGATGAGCACGGTAGGCAACAGGATGGTGAACACATACACCAGCGTGAGCACCTGCAACTTATAGGCCCATGGCATCAGCGAGAGATAACTGAAGGCGAACAGGGCCATCAGTCCTAATAAAGGCAAGTAGAACGGAGTGAATACCAGACTCACGATCCGTGCTCCCAATATAATTGTCTTCTCACGCTTCTTCATCGAATATCACTTCTACACCTTTTCACTTTCGCAGCCTTGCGATAGGGATGCCTAACTTCTCCCGATACTTGGCCACCGTCCTGCGGGCGATGGGGAACCCGCGTTCCGCCAGAGCCGCCTTGATATCATCATCGCTCAATGGCTGTTTCTTGTCCTCTGCGTCAACAATCTCCCTAAGTGCCACCTTAATCTGGCGCGTAGACAGTTCCTCGCCGCTTTGGGTGACGTAACTGTCGCTGAAGAAGTGGCGCAGGGGGAACGTACCCCAGCGAGTCTGGGCATACTTCGAGTTGCTCACACGCGACACGGTGGAGAGGTCCAGCCCCGTCTTCTCTGCCACATCCTTGAGGATCATAGGTCGCAGCGAGGCCTCGTCGCCATCGACGAAGAACTGGTGCTGCAACTGTATGATGGCCCGCATGGTGATGGTCAGCGTGTGGCGTCTCACCTTCAAGGCCTCGATGAAGCCCTGGGCGCTGTCCACCTTCTTCTTAATATAGAGCAGCGCCTCTTTCGACTGGCGGCTCATGTGCTCACGATTCTGCTGGAACTCGTCCATGGAGTCAATGAACGACTGCGACACTTTCAGTTCGGGCAGTTCGCCATTGTTGAGCGTAAAGGTGACAGTCCCGTCATCGTGGGTATCGACGATAAAGTCGGGCGTGATCTGCTGAAGGCTTCTGCCTACGGTCTCCCCTAACGAGGCTCCTGGCCGCGGATTCAGTTTCCGCAGTTCGCGGAAGACCTGTTCGGCCTGATCGTCGCTGAGCGTAAGGCTCGCCTGTATCTTGTCCCAGTGCTTGTGGGTGAATTCTTCGAAATAGTTAGCGACCACCCGTTTCATCTGGTCTTTCAGCCATGAGGAGTCCTTGCGGTCAATCTGTAGCAGGAGACACTCCTGAAGCGAAGCGGCTCCAATGCCAGCCGGATCGAAACCCTGCAGGAGCGTCTGCACCTCTCGGAGTTCCTCTTCCGAAGCGTCGATGTTACGATAGATGGCCAGTTCGTCGCTGATGGCATCAAGTCGCTTGCGCAACAGTCCGTCGTCATCGAGCGAGCCAATCATATACTCCATGATACCCCGCTGACGGTCTGTCATATCGAGCAGCACCATCTGTTCCTTCAACTGGTCGTAAAAGGAGGTTGTCTGGCCATAGACCATCTCCTCGCGATCCTCGGCGACAGCACTCCCTCCGTGGTAGACGGGTAATTCATCGTCGTCGCGGCCAATATTGCTCAGGGCATCGTCGAGGGCTGACTGACGCTCTTCGCGTTCCGTCAGCACATCGTAGTCCTCAGAGGTATCAGACGACTCGGAATGGTCTGAGAAATCAGAGTACTCAGTATTGTCAGCATCGTCATAGCCGCTGTCCAGTTCGAGGGCGGGATTATCATTCATCTCCGTATTTACCCGATCCACCAGTTGCATCAGCGGCAACTCCACCAACGATGCCTGGAGCAACTGCTGGTGGGAGATGATCTGCGACTGTTTCTGCTGCAGCGACTGTTCTTGTATCTGTGTATATCTATCGTTCATAGAAATCTTTCAACTGCTTTGCATACGATGCCAGGGCCTCTACGTCTGTATTGCCGAATCGGCGCCAAATGTCCTGACAGGGTATCATCAGAGGGTGGAAGATCACACCTCTGCGGTTCAGGTAGGGATCACAGTACTGCATCACCTCCATCACCTCGACCACATCGGCTGCCTTCAGTTTGATCAGACGAGCCAGTTCCTGCACTTCGGGAGTCTCTGCCACCATCGTCTGGGGTGTCAGACGGAAGTAGAGGTCGAGGATGAGGATGAGCATCACGGGAGTGAAACGCTCGTCTTCCTCCAGAGGCCTGAAGTCGCGCTCGAAACTCTCGTTCAGTTCCACACCGTCGTAGAAGGCGTCAGAGTTATTGAAGCCTTTCATCTCGCGGAACAGCCTGACGGCCCGTGCCAACTTGCGGGGATTGTTGCCATACACCTCCCAGATGTGCTCGACACGGGGTGTCTCGAGATTCGCAATCTGGCACATTTTATTAAAGAGCCGCTCTGGCGCGATGTGAAGTTCAAGGCTCAGGTCTACCATCGCCCTGCTGTACATGGGTTTAATACCTACAGGTTTCTGAAGGTAGATCTGCATCAGCAGCAACCAGTATTCATCCTGCCATTTGGAATCTTTCGCCATAGTCTATTGCCTTTTACCCTACTTTCATTACACTTTACGCTGCAAAGATAGTGCAATTCGCGGAAACCACCAAATTTTATGGAAGTTATTTAAACAGATATTGCGCGAACTCATGCAACGACTTGCGCCATACCTGCCATTCGTGGTCGCCAGGGTACGAGTTGAAACGCACGTCTACACCACCGTCGCGCATCTTCTTCACGATGCCCCGTGTGTACTCGATACGGGGATCCTGTTCCCCGCAACTCATGAAAAACACGTCGAACTTCTCGTTGAATGTCTCTGTATCCGTCAGGATGCCTGGCACCTCCTTTTCCAAGTCGAAGTTCGAGGCTCCCTGGATGCCCCCAAACATTCCTGTGGAAAACACACCCACATTAGCGAACACCTCTGGGTCGCGGAGGCCGATATAGAACGACTGCCCACCACCCATCGACAGTCCGCACATCGCACGGCTTTTGCGGTCTTTCTTCACACGATAGGTTTTCTCCACAAACGGGATCACATTGTCTATCAGTTCCGAACGGAACGACTGCATGCCCTGCCAACTGTACCCACCGCCAAAGCCACCGTTCCTTGAATGGACATTACTGTTCGAACTCACCACAATCATCGGCACCGCCTTGCCCTGGGCAATCAGGTTATCCATAATCTGTGCCGTCCTGCCCTGCTCCATCCAACCATGATGATCCTCGCCGCCACCATGCTGGATATACACCACAGGATAAGCATCATGGCTCTCACGATAGCCTGCTGGAGTATAGACCAGCAGTGGGCGCCATGACTCGTCGACCTTCGAGTAATAAAACACGCTGCGCACTTCACCACGAGGCACATCCTGCACCTCGAAGTCGTCCGTCCCTGCCTCAGGAATCTCGATGGCACTCGACCAACGGCCACAACCATAGAACGACTGACTGGCAGGATCAGCCACACTCACACCGTCGACAATCAGGAAATAATAGTGGAAGCCTGGCACCTGCGGTTTCGAGGTCACCATCCAGTTGCCGTCATCACCCTTCGTCATGTCGTACTTCGTACCACAGAGGTCTATCTGCACACGCTGTGCCTGCGGGGCGTTTACACGGAACATCACGCTGAGGTCCTTCAACACACGCGGATATCCTGCGCGGTTAACGTTTGTCACTGGAGAGAAAGACCCTTCCGGAAAACTCTCGCTTTTGAATCCCTGTGCTGCCACTTGGGTACACACCACTGCCGTCATCACTACGGCCAGTATCATGTTTACAGTTCTCATAATTGTTATTGGATAAATGATTATACTTTCCAAATTGTTTTGCAAAGATACAACTTTTTCTCAAATAAAATAAGAAAAAAGATAAAATATCATCGTAAGACAAATTAAGGTGTTATTTAGGGTATATATCTATTAAATTATCTTAATATACGTCAAAGTATCTTATAAAATCAGAACTGGACACTGAATGTGAAGTTTTGAGTACGCTTTATTGGCAAATTATGAGTAATTTTGCACCCGATTTGAAAATCATTCGTTGAGAATGACTATATTTAGACAGGATAATAAGCACCTGTTGTAGGGTGATATATGGAAGAAATAAAGGTAGTAAAGGTTGGCAGCAAGCAGGAGATGGATGATTTTCTGAACGTGACAGACAAGATCTATGCCGGATGCAGCCAATACGTTCCAGACATGCGTAGCGACGTACGCGCCATGTTTAACTCCATAGGGGATGCGAGTCAGCGAACCTCGGAGGCACAGCCTTTTGTGGCCTATCGCGGCCAAGAGGTGGTAGGGCGTGTTGTGGGTGTCGTGAACAAGAAGGCCAACGACACCTGGAAGACGCACAACGTCCGTTTCTCCATGATTGAGTTCATCGACGACCTGGCAGTCTCAAAGGCCCTGTTGGATGCTGTAGAAGCATGGGGCAAAGCCCAGGGTATGGACAAACTGCAAGGGCCGATGGGTGTGACAGACTTCGACAAGGAGGGCATGCTCGTGGAAGACTTTGAACTGAGAGGTTCGATGACCGCATACTACAACCCCGCCTACTACCCCAAGCACATGGAGCAGTTAGGTTTCGAGAAGGAAGTAGACTGGCTGCAGATCCGCATCAACATCCCCAAGGAGGTGCCAGCGCGGTATGTGCGAGTGGCACAATATGCCCGTGAACAGTTTGGACTGAAGGTTAAGTTCGCCAAGCGCCACGAAGTGCAGAAGGGTGAATACGGACCTAAGATCTTCAAGTTGCTCAATGAGGCGTATGCCCCGATCTTCGGTTTCTCAGCCTTTTCACAGAAGCAGGCACAGGTATTTCTTGACAAATACGTACCCCTGTTCAAGATGGATATGGTTCCATTAGTGGAGAACGAGCAGGGCGAGTTGGTGGGTATTGCTGTCACCATGCCCAGTCTGACGGAGGCTCTGCAGAAGTCTCATGGCCGTCTATGGCCCACGGGATGGTATCATCTGCTGAAGTCGCTGAAATGGAAGCATGAGGACAACACGGAGATGCTGTTGGTGGCCGTACGCCCTGACTATCAGGGGCTGGGAGTGAACGCCCTCTTCTTCGACAAACTTATACCTATTTATAATAAATATGGCATCAAGTGGGCTGAGACGGGTCCACAGTTAGAAGACAACGTGCGAGAACTCACACAGTGGAAGCCGCTGCATCCGGAAACGGTGAAGCGGAGGCGTTGCTGGATGAGGAAAATATAAAATAAATGAAATATGATTGGTTTACAGTTTACAGTTTACAGTTTACAGTTGATAACCTGGCAAGCCCAGGAACTGCCTGCAGATGTAATCATCTGTAAACCGTAAATAGTAAACAAAAATAAAGTAATGGAAAGAAGAGTAGTAATTACAGGAATGGGCATTTGGTCATGCTTAGGAACGTCGCTCGACGAGGTGAAACAGTCGCTCTACGACGGTAAGAGTGGTATCATCTTCAGTCAGGAGCGCAAGGATGCGGGTTTCCGCTCAGCCCTCTGCGCTGATGTCCCCAAGGCCAATCTGAAGCCCTATCTGAACCGCAATCTGCGTCAGTTGATGCCTGAGGAGGCTGAATACGCCTATATGGCCACCATACAAGCCATGGAACACGCAGGACTCACACAGGATTACATCGACGCCCACGAGGTGGGTGTCATCTACGGCAACGACTCTGTGGCCGAGGCCACGATGCGTGCACTGGACAAGTTCCGCCAGTTTGGCGCAACTGCCGCCTGTGGCAGTGGTGCCATCTTCCAGTCGATGAACTCGACAGTGACCATGAACCTCGCCACCCTGTTCCACTTGAAGGGTATCAACCTGACCACCTCTGCCGCTTGTGCCTCAGGTTCCCACTCCTTAGGACTGGGCTACCTGCTCATCAAGAACGGTCTGCAGGACTGTATCATCTGTGGTGGTGCTCAGGAGGCCAACATGTTCAGTGTCGCCTCGTTCGACGGTCTGATGGCGTTCTCAGTACGTGAGGATGAGCCCACAAAGGCTTGCCGCCCCTTCGACAGAGACCGCGACGGTCTGATTCCTGGCGGTGGTGCTGCCACCCTCGTCGTAGAGAGTTATGAGCACGCCAAGGCCCGTGGTGCGAAGATCCTCGCAGAGATTGTCGGCTGGGGCTTTTCTGGCAATGGCGACCATATCTCCACGCCTAACGTGACGGGGCCTGCCCGCTCGTTGGAACTGTGTCTGAAGGATGCTGGTGTCGACCTGCACGAGATTGGCTATATCAACGCTCACGCCACCTCTACCCATGCCGGTGACGGACGTGAGGCCATGGCCATCGCCCAGATCTTCGGCGACTACAAGGTGCCCGTCACCTCGACGAAGAGTCAGACAGGTCACGAGATGTGGATGGCAGGTGCCAGCGAAATCATCTATTCGATGCTGATGATGAAGAACGACTTCATCGGCGGCAGTCTGAACTTTGAGAATCCTGACGAGGAGACAGCCTGCATCAACGTACTGCCAGAGACTAAGGAGACCCACTTCGACATGTTCCTGAGCAACTCGTTCGGCTTCGGAGGCACGAACTCCACGCTGATCGTCAAGGACTGGAAAGAGTAAGCAAAGATTATTATCAAGAATTTGAGAACTAGAGAATTATTGTATTAAAAAGATTAAAGACATGACAAGAGAAGAAATCATCGAGCAGGTAAACACCCTGCTGGCAGAAGAGTTTGAGATTGAAGAGAGCGATTTCGCTCCTGATGCCATCCTGAAGGAAACCCTCCAGTTGGACAGCATCAACCTGGTAGACCTTGTGGCATTGGTACAGTATACTTATAAGATTACCATCCCCGCCACAGACCTGCCCTCTATCAAGACTTTCAACGACCTCTACGACTACATCGAGCAGCATCTGCCTGCTTGATTTTGAGGCAAGAGGTGAGAGGTGAGAGATATGACAAAGTCGTTCATCAGGCTCTACCACTATTTCCGTGACCATCAGGCAGTCTGCTGGCTGTCGATGGTTGCGTTGTTTGTGTTCTTAGGCTATTTCGCCACCCGTATCCATCTGGAGGAGGACATCGACAAACTGATGCCTTCGTCGAAAAATGAGGACGGTACGACGAAACTGGCCTTCGCCAACCTGCGCATCAAGGACAAGACCTTCCTGCTGTTCGAGAAAAAACAGACAGATGAGCATGCGGACAAGGAACAGACAGTAGAGGAACTGGCAGAGACCTGTAACGCTTTTGTAGACAGTCTGCTGGTACGCGACTCGGCCATACACTCAGTGGGTGACGTGTTCTACGCCCTGCCTGAGGACCTGATGGCTGACGGTATCGGCTATCTGCAAGACCATCTTCCCGCCTACATCGACACCACTGTCTATGCCCGCATCGACACGATGCTGACACTGGGGCACTTCACCCGTCAGATGCAGCAGAACAAGGAAGATCTCGAGGGCGAATTCGGAGAGATGTTCCCAGAACTGATCCAACTCGACCCCATTGGCCTGCGCACCCTGCTCAAAGAGCAGATGGCACCACTGCTGAGTTCTGGCACAGGTAGTTACAAGACTATCGAGGGGCATTTCTTCGTGCCAGACTCGACGGTCTGTATCGCCTTCATCACGCCCGCCTTCTCTGCCACAAACACAGGACAAGGCTCGGCGATGTTCGAGATGCTCAACGAGGAGATTGCGCAGTTTGCCCAAACACATCCGGACGTGGAAATCAGTTATCACGGCACCCCCGCCAGCGGCTACTACAACTCGTCGCAGATCAAGCACGACCTGACCACCACCATCACTGGGGCACTCATCCTCGTGCTGGTATTCCTCTTCGTCTGCTTCCGCAACTGGGAGACCATCCCACTACTGTTGTTGCCCGTAGCCTTTGGCACCTTCTTCGGACTGGCCATGATGTACTTCATCAAGGGACAGTTCTCGCTATTGGCCTTAGGCATCGGAGGCGTTGTGCTGGGCGTGGCCATGAGTTATGTGCTCCATGTGCTGACGCAATACAAATATGTGAGCGATCCTGAACAGGTGTTGCGCGACGAGACAAAGCCCGTACTCTTAGGTTGCATCACAACCATCGGCTCGTTCGCAGGACTGCTCTTCATCAAGACAGACCTGCTACGCGACTTCGGGCTCTTTGCCGCCTTCGCCATCCTTGGTACGACGCTCTTCTCGTTAGTTTATCTCCCACAGATGCTGAGGGCAGAGAAGAACAAGGTGAACAAGAAGGCCTTTGCGCTGATAGACCGCCTGAACAACTACCCCTTCGACAAGAACAAACCCCTCTTGATTGCAATTGCGCTGATCGTAGTGGTGGCTGTAGGATTCTACTTCTATGGCGGCACCCGCTTCGATGCCGATATGCACAATCTGGGCTATCTGGAGGAGATGACGGAACATTCCGAGCAACTGCTCCGCGACAAGACCTATACAGGCGACAAGCAGAAATACTTCGCCAGTCAGGGTAAGACGATGGAAGAAGCCATCTCAAACTTCGCCCGTCTCGACAAGAAACTCGACTCCCTCGAGCAGTTAGGGCTAGTGAAGAATTATACCCATACCAGCGAGGTATTCATTCCCCTAGACAAGCAACAACAGCGCATCGACGCCTGGAAAGCCTTCTGGACCCCTGAGAGGCTCTCGAAAGTGAGAAGCCTCATCGCTACCAGCGCTCCACAGGCAGGACTAAGACCAGAGGCCTTCGAGACCTTCTTCGAGGCCGCTACAGCCGACTACGAACCTGACGCCCTCTACGAGGCAGAACTCATACCAGAGGGCTATCAGTCGACGCTGATGGAACAGAGTTACAATGGAGACTATCTCTGCTTCACCAGTGTCCGCTGTGCCAACGACTCCGTGCGCAGCAGCGAGAGCGACTATATCCGCATCTGCGACGCTGTGGCTGCCGATCCTGATCTGCTGGTTCTCGACACCTATTATTACACGACAGATACGCTGATTCAGATGAGCGAGGACTTCAACGTGCTTCAGTGGCTGTCGATGCTCTTCGTGTTCGTGGTGCTACTCATCAGTTTCCACTACGACTGGCGGCTGACGCTCTTAGGCTTTGCTCCTATCCTGCTCAGTTGGCTCATTGTCTTAGGGGCGATGGTGATCTTCGATGTGCGTTTCAACCTCATCAACATTATCATCTCCACCTTCATCTTCGGTATCGGCGTAGACTACAGCATCTTCGTCATCAACGGTCTCATTGGCAAGGACAGCCGCCTGCTGGGCTATCACAAGACCGCCATCTTCTTCTCCGCCGTTATCCTGATTGTTACGGTGAGCAGCATGCTCATCGCCGTACACCCCGCCATCAAGAGCGTGGGCTTCTCCACACTCATCGGACTGCTCTCGGCAGTCATCCTCTCATACGTCGTGCAACCCGCCGTATTTAGGAAATTGAAAAAGTGATAAGGTGAAATGAGATACGACGTCATCATCATCGGCAGTGGACTTGGCGGACTCGTCTGTGGCCATATCCTCAGCAAGCAGGGCAAGCGTGTGCTCCTGCTGGAGCGACAGGCACAGACTGGAGGATGTCTGCAGAGTTACCGTCGTGACGGACTGGCGTTCGACACAGGGCTGCACTATGTGGGCGGACTGGCAGAAGGACAGACCATGTACCGCATCTTCGACCTGTTAGGGCTGATGCGTCTGCCTTGGCAACGGCTCGACCCCAAGGGTTTCGACCTCGTGACCATCGAGGGTGACACCTTTGCATTGGCTGAGGGCTACGACGCTTTTGTTGACACACTGGCCACCTCGTTCCCCAAGGAGCGTGAGGCTCTGAGACGTTATACAGACATGCTCCGTAAGACACAGGCGCTCGACCTCGGCTCTGCTGATGCAGGAACCCTGCAGGCTGCTGGCGCCTACGAGTGGCTCACGAACAACTTCAGCGATCCGCTACTGGTGAACATCGTCTCTGGCAATGCCCTGAAGATGGAATTACGACAGGAGTCACTGCCACTCTTCACCTTCGCACACGGACAGAGCAGTTACATCCAAAGCAGTTGGCGACTGAAGGGTGACGGCAACATGATCGTGCGCTCCCTCACTGATGACATCACCCATCACGGAGGCACCATCCTCTGCAGGGCGGAGGTGGAGGTACTCATTGAGCACGACGGACATATCGTGGCTGCCCGCTGCCGCAACGGAGAGACCTACGAAGGCGATGTCTTCATCAGCGATGTACACCCCTCGCAGACCTTCTCGTGGGTGAAGCAGAGTCAGGTGCTGAAGAATCTGTTCCGCCGCAGGATTAACTCGTTAGAGAACACCTTCGGCATGTTCACCGCCTCGCTGACCATCAAGGAGGGCACCCTGCCCTACTTCAATCATAACAAGTTCGTCTATAGTCATCCGAACGTATGGACCTTCTACGAGGATCGGAGCCAAGACGGCGACATCGGAGGTGTGATGATCTCCTGCCGCGTACCAGAGGACGATGGTCCCTATACACGCCAGATAGACCTCATGACACCCATGCCCTGGGACCAGTGCCAGCAATGGGAGGACACGCTCCTCTACCATCGCAACACGGCCTACAACATGTGGAAGGAACAGACTTACGCCCGTTGTCTGGCCCTCGCAGAAACTGTCATCCCAGGACTGAGCGCTGCCGTCGAACATCACTATACGAGCACGCCACTCACCTATCGTGACTATACGCTGACCCCCTTCGGCTCAGCCTACGGCGTGCGCAAGGACTACCGTAACCTCATGATGACGATGCTCTCGCCCCGTACGCCGCTGCCCAACCTGCTGCTGACAGGACAGAACCTCATCCTGCACGGATTGGAAGGAGTGGCCATGACATCCCTCCACACCTGCAGCGCCATCCTTGGGAAAGAGGTCATGGAGGTAAGTGGCGAGAGGTAAGAGATATCATTAAGAGTATTAATAATCAAAAAGAATAGAAAAATGAAAAAACTGTTGATAGGTTTAACATTGATGATTTGTCAATTGACTATTTGTGTAGGTCAGAACGCCGATCTTCAGAAGGCTGTCGCCAAATATAAGAAAGCAACGACGATCACGGCTGCTGCCACGAAGACCAGCCATAAGGACGCCATCGCCAACGATGTCGTCACCAAAGGCAAACTGACGATGAAGAAGCCCTCAGACGTGGGCATCGTCATCGATGGCGGCAAAGACCAGTTGCTGATGCACGGCAGTGAGTTCACAATGGTTGTCAACGGCAAGAGTCACAAGACGAGCAGCCAGAAGAACGCACAGTTCGCCACCTTCCAGGCTGTCTTCGAATACATCCTCAAGGGTGGTGAGGGCGACCTCTCCAAATACAGCGACCTCGCCGTGACGAAGCAAGGCAACAACATTGTGATCACCATCACGCCGAAAGCCGACTCCAAGAAGGCACAGCGACGTATGTTGTTCTCTTCGTTCGTACTCACCATCGACAAGAACACGTCCGAACTCAAGGCTCTCCGCATGAACGAGAAGAGCGGCTACACGGAATATACATTCACAGGCCATCAGTTTAAATGACAAGACAAAGACATCTCTATCTGATCCTCGCCCTTCTGCTGCTCTGTCTGCCGACAAGTGCGCAGCAATATATAAAGGGTCATATCACTGACGCAAGCACAGGTGAACCCCTTCCCTATGCCAGTGCGGTGTACAAGGGACACAATGTCGCCGTCATCTCCGACCTCGAGGGTGAGTTCAGCATCGCCCGTCACGCAGGCTGGAGCATCACCTTCAGTTCCGTAGGCTATAAGTCAAAGGTGGTACTCATCAACGCCGCCACAAAGGTTCCCCTCGACATCGCACTGGAGCCTGACAACGCCATGTTGAAGGAGGTGACCATCAAGTCTGAGCGAGGCAAGTACAGCCGCAAGAACAACCCTGCCGTCGAACTGATGAAGAAGGTCATCGCTGCCAAGAAACTCAGCGACCTCTCCAACCACGACTATTACAGGTACGACAAATACGAGAAACTGACGCTGGCCGCCAACGACCTCTCGCCGCAACGTCTCCAGCAGAAGCCGTTCTCCAGTACGCCATGGCTGCTAGACCAGGTGGAGGAATGCCAATACACCAACAAACTCATCCTCCCCATCAGCGTCGACGAGAGCGTAGAGGAGCATATCTACCGCAAGGATCCTAAGACGAAGAAGAAGATCATCAAGGGGCAGCAGTCGTCTGGTATCAACGACCTTTTCCAGACGGGCGACATCCTGAACATCGTGCTCAAGGAGGTCTTCACTGACGTAAACCTCTACGACGACCAGATCCGTCTGGTACAATACCCCTTTACCTCTCCTATCGGCAAGGACGCCATCGCCTTCTACCGTTTCTACATCGAAGACACGGTGAAGATCCAGCGCGACTCGTGCATACATCTCCACTTCCTGCCCAACAACCAGATGGACTTCGGGTTCCGCGGAGATATCTACATCCTCAAGGACTCCACCTACCACGTACGCCGCTGCGAACTCACACTGCCCAAGCAGTCGTCAGTCAACTGGGTGAAGAACCTGCGCATCAATCAGGAGTTCGAGCGCCTCGACAATGGCGACTGGGTACTCACAGAAGACGACATGATTACCGAACTGTCCTTTGCCAAGTTCCTCCAGGAGGCAATCGTCATCAAGAACAACCGCTATACAGGCTACTCCTTCGACGAGTTGCCAGCCAAACTCTTCAAAGGCAAGCGAACGGAGATCAAGGAGCCTGACGCGGGCATGCGAGGGAAGACCTTCTGGAGCGAATACCGACAGGTGGAACTCACGAAGAGCGAAGACTCCATGGGCTCGTTCGTCAAGAACATCAAGAACATCAAAGGCTTCAAATATTTCATGTTTGGTCTCGACGCCCTTATCGAGAACTCCATCGAGACAGGTGAGCCCAACAAGATCGACCTCACCCCTGTCAATACCATCCTCACCCGCAACAACTTCGACGGCTGGCGAAACCGCATCAGCGCCACCACCACCGCCAACCTCTGGAAACGATGGTTCATAGGCGGCTACTACGCCCACGGATGGGGCAGCCATAAGAACTACTATAAGGCCAGCCTCGACTACTCGTTCATCGACAAGGTCTATTCACCGTGGGAGTATCCCAAGCGCACCCTGCGACTGGAGAGTTACTACGACGTGCAGACGCCCAGCGACCGTTTCCTGCCCACGGATAAGGATAACTTCCTCGTGGCTTTCAAGTGGGCGAAGATCGACAAGATGATGATCTGCAATCGCCAGACCCTTGCCTTCGAATATGAGATGTATGGCGGTCTGAAGACCACCCTCTCGCTGAAGGCCGAGGAAATGGAGGCTGTGGGAGCCATGTCGTTCAGGACCCTCAACCAGCCCCGACAAACGATCGACGACATCAAGGTCCACCACCGCGAATTCCTGCGCACCACAGAACTCCACGCCGAGTTGCGCTACGCCCCTGACGAGACGTATGTGAACAGCAAGCAGCGTCGTGTGACCATCAACCGCGATGCTCCTGTGCTCACCCTCAGCCATACCTTCGGCTTCAAGGGTTTCCTGGGCGGACAGTACACGTCGAACGTCACCGAGGCCAAGATTTACAAGCGTTTCTGGCTCAACAGTTGGGGTAAGGTAGACCTCTTCCTCAAGGGAGGCATACAGTGGAACAAGGTGCCTTACATGCTCCTGCTCCAACCGCCTGCCAACCAGTCGTACGTCATCGAGGAAGAGATGTACAACCTCATCAACAACATGGAGTTCCTCAACGATCGCTATGCCTCGATGATGCTGTCATGGGACATGAACGGCAAGATCTTCAACCGCATCCCCCTTCTGAAGAAACTCAAGTGGCGCGAATACATTGCCGTCAACACACTCTGGGGATCCCTCAGCGACAAGAACAACCCGTTCCTCCCCGAGAACGCAGGCAGCAACCAACTCATGTACTTCCCCGAAGGCTGTAACATCATGGACCGCAACCAGCCTTACGTCGAACTCGTCATGGGTGTACACAATATCTTCAAACTCTTCCATATTGACCTCGTACGACGTCTGAACTACCTCGACCTCCCCACCAGTCACAAATGGGGCGTAAGATATATCTTCAGACTCACATTCTAATATAATAAACAAAATAAAGATATGAACTACCTCGATAGAAACGAATTCAATTTTGAGCCAAGCCAGAAAGTGCTTGACGCCGTAAAGAACTTTGATCCCAAGGACCTCTGCTTCTACACCCGTATATACGACCAAGGCAAGAAAAGCGTCATCTCCGTACGCCTGAGCGAGATCTACGGTGTGCCCGAGGATCGTGTGCTGCTGGCATACGGCGGCGAGGAAATCCTCAAGAACGCCATCCACTACTTCCTGATGGAGGGCGACAACAAGACCATCCTCATCCCCGAGTTCTCATGGTGGTACTACAACCGTGTGGCCAGCGAGTGTGGCGGTACCTTCGAAATGTACCCCCTCCACGAGATGGAAGACACCTTCGCCTACCATGTCGACGAGGTCATCGAATACGCCAACCGCATCCATCCCCGCATGCTCCTGCTCGCATCGCCCAACAACCCCACGGGCAACAGCCTCACCAGCGAGGAGATAGGCCGTATCATGGAGAACATCCCCACTGACACGATGGTACTCGTCGACGAGGCCTATGCCAGTTTCATCACCAGCGACACCGACTATATCGCCCCGCTGGTCAACAAATACCGCAACCTCATCATCTCGCGCACCCTCTCCAAGTTCTACGGCCTGCCAGGTCTCCGTTGCGGCTTCGGCTTCATCGGCGAAGGTCACGAGCAGTTCCTCAGTTACTCCAACAAGTACCTGGGTTTCAACCGCTTCTCTGAGGCTGTGGCCATCGCTGCCCTTGAGAGCGACGAGCACTATCGCCGCGTAGCCGACGATATGGAGTGGGGCCGCCAACTCTATAAGAAGGAACTCGGCTCACTGCCCGGATTCAAGGTCTACAAGTCTGTCGCCAACTTCATCCTTATCAAGTACCCCATCGAGATCAAGGAAGCCCTGATGGAGGCTCTGAAGATCCAAGACTACAAGATCAAGTTCATGGCCGACAAGGGCCTGGAGTCCTGCCTCCGCATCACCCTCGGCCGCAAGGAGCAGACCCAGGTTGTCGTCGACACGATCAAGAAAGTCTGGAGTGAGAAATAATTAGTTTACAGTTTACGGTTTACAGTTTACAGATGATAAGTTGGCAAGCCACTCATGTCCGCCTTCAGTGTAATCAACTGTAAACCGTAAACTGTAAACTGTAAACAAAATAATTATGGACGAGAAATACAAAGCAACGCTGAAATCCGCAGAGACCGAAGACTGGCTCGACCTCCACGTCATCCGTCCCCTCTGCTACTATCTGGCCGTCATCTTCGCCAAGTTCGACATCCACCCCAACACCGTCACCATCGCTTCGATGTTCATCGGTGCAGGCAGTGCCATATTCTTTGGCTGCGCCAGTTACCACTACTGTGGCTGGAACGGGCTGATGCTCAACTTCGTGGCCATCGTGCTGCTGATGATTGCCGACATCTTCGACTGTACAGACGGACAACTCGCCCGCATGACAGGCAAGAAGAGTCCACTGGGGCGCATCCTCGACGGCGCGGCAGGCTTCACCTGGTTCGTACCCATCTATCTGGCCATGACCTGGCGATTCTACCAGCACCACGACCTTGAATTCTCATGGCTCGGCATTGCCGACACCCAGCAGAACGCCATCATCGCAGCCGTCGTCTGCTTCGGCTTCGCCCTGTGGTCAGGCTTTGCAGGCATCTCAGGCCAGCAGAGACTGGCAGACTACTACATCAACGTCCATCTCTTTTTCCTCAAAGGCGAGAAGGGCAGCGAACTCGACAACTCCCGCCGCCAACAGCAGATCTACGACCAGATGACACCCGCCACCCCGTGGATAGAGCGCTGGTTCCAGAAGTCGTATGTTGGCTACACCCAGTCACAAGAGGAATCCACCCCCATGTTCCAACTGCTGATGGACAGGCTGCGTAAAAGATACGGCGACGGCACCACCGTCTCTGCCCACGACATCCCTGAGGATTTCCGTGAAGACTTCCGTCAGAAGTCATTACCCGTCATCTTCTGGAACGGACTGCTCACGTTTAACTTCCGTTCCTTCTGGCTCTTCCTCTTCTGCCTGATCGACCTGCCCGCCCTCTATTTCCTCTTCGAGATCTTCGTCATGGGGCTACTCACCTGGTACGTCAACCACCGCCACGAAGCCTTCTGCCGCCAACTCGCCGAGAAATTGTAATGTTTATAGTTTAAAGTTTATAGTTTATAGATGATAACCTGGCAAGCCCTTCATCAATCCCGGAAGACTATAGATTTGAAGACTATAGATTCGAAGACTATACAGAATCCTATATTGAATCCTATAGAAGTAATCATCTATAAACTATAAACTTTAAACTATAAACAAAAAAAATATGTCCAAGCAGCGCCTCAACAACCTCTTCTTCTTCCTCGGCCTGGCAGCCGTGGTAATCATGCTCTTCACCTTCGATGTCAGTTTCGTCGAACTCTGGGAGCATATCTGTCATGCCGGCTACTGGCTCATCCCCATTGTAGGCGTCTGGATCATCATCTACGGCATCAACGCCCTCTCCTGGCGCGAGATCATCCTGTCCGAGATCCGGAGGTACGGGGGGACGGGGGGACGGGTCTCCTTCCTTCGCATCTACCGCCTCACCATCACCGGCTATGCCCTCAACTACGCCACCCCCGTTGGCGGTCTCGGAGGCGAGCCCTACCGCATCCTCGAACTCTCCAAGAACATCAGCGGCCAGCAAGCCGCCTCGAGCGTCATCCTCTATGCGATGATGCACTTCTTCGCCCATTTCTGGTTCTGGTTCTCCTCCATCTTCATCTACCTCGGCCTGGCAGCCGTGGGCGACCTGCCCATCAACACTGCCATCGCCACCGTACTGGGCATCATCATCTTGTTCTGCCTCATCTTCTTCTGGATTTTCTCCAGAGGCTACCGCAAGGGACTGGTGGTCAGCACCCTCCACCTCCTGGGGCGCATCCCCGGACTGAAGGGCTGGAGCAGCCGTCTGCTCGAGAAGCGGGGCGAGACCTTCCGCAACATCGACCAGCAGATAGCCTCCCTATACGCAGAAGACAAGCGAGCCTTCTATCGCTCGCTTATCCTCGAATACCTGTCGCGTGTCGTCCAGTCGAGCGAGGTGCTGTTCATGCTCCTGCTCTTCGGTATCGACTGCGGAGGCGGCTTCACGGGCATCACCCTCACCTACCTCCACGCCATCCTCATCGTGTCGTTCACCACCCTCTTCGCCAACCTCATCGGCTTCCTGCCCATGCAACTCGGTGTCCAGGAGGGCGGCTTCGTCCTTTCCATCGCCGCCCTTGGCCTCTCTGCCGCCCTCGGCATCTTCGTCAGCATCATCTGCCGCGTCCGTGAGATCATCTGGATCATCATCGGCATCCTGCTCATGAAGATCAAGGATTAGGCCCCTTGATACGACAGATTTTAAGGGCACACCTTATAAAAACATCATTATTACTATTTTCTTTTATTATTTCTCTTATTCTTATATGAGTATAATAATGTAGCGTGGAAAAGTTGATAAGTGACGTAACTAGTTAGTTCTTCTGATTGATCAGCTCTTCACCACCAAAGGTCTGATAGATCTGGCCTATACTGCTCTTGAAGGAATCATCCTTCTCATTGCCAAAGAGCATAGAACCACCAAACTTCTCTCGCAAGCCCTGAATTGCCTCCATTGCATTTTCATAAGTAGCGTGGAAGGGCTCTTGCTTGGTGGTCTTGTCGATGGTCAGTCGTTCGTAATCATAGTTATCAAGCGTATCGAGGGCGTAAGTATAATCAACAACCACATTCAACAAGTCCTGACTCTCTGTGGTATTAGGCAGTTCTTGATTGTTAATGGCACGTCCCACCACCTGCACCAGTTGGCGCAGTTCGGCTATTTGCTCCTTGCGGATACGCTCATTGACAGCATAACCTTTAACAAGATAGTCTTTTATTATCTGTCGAGCCCAGATGCGGAAAGCAGTACCACGTTTGCTCTTCACGCGATAACCAACGGAGATGATGACATCGAGGTTGTAATACTTAACTTTTCGGGTAACTTTTCTGTTCCCTTCATTTTGAACTGTCAAGTATTCCTTGACTGTTGCCTCTTGCTCCAATTCACCTTCCTTAAAAACATTGCCAACATGAAGGCTTACATTTTGTTTCGTGGTTTGAAACAATTCCACCATCTGAGCCTGTGTCAACCACACCGTTTCATTCTCCAAGCGGACATCAATCTGCGTTTGTCCGTCCTCCGTCTGATAGATTACAATCTTGTTCTCGTCCATTTTGCTATCTGATAAAACCATTCTGCAAAGATACAACTTTTTTCTTATTCATCAAACATTTGTATCCTATTTTTATCTTATGGATAAGTGTTTATGGGGGCGGTTCCGCTGATCACACGACAGGTTTTGAGGGCATTTGCCTGGTTTGTCGCCTGTGAGGACGGTTGTCGCTACAAGTGAGAGAAGAATTCGGGATTTTTCTTGGAATCGGAAGAAAACCGCCGTACCTTTGCACCATCAAAACAGTAAGTTTAACAATTTAAAAAATATAAGATTATGACACAGAAGAATTTTATGAGCGCACGCGCTCTGACAATGGAAGAGATGGAGAATGTAAATGGTGGATCTAAGAACTTTTATTGTGACTTCTTGGAAAAAGATGGGTCTGTAGCAGGTTATTTCTTCGTCTAACCCTCTGCTCATAAGCAATGACTTAAGCGTTCTGGAATGATGATCAGAACGCTTTTTTGTGCCTTATAGTGGCAAACGACACAAAAGGGACATGCCCTTTTGTGTCATTCTCATCTTTGGGGAACAGATCAGGACTGTCCCTCTTGTGTCACAAGAAGTTTTAATCATCAGCCATATCCATTGATGCAATGAAATCGTCATAAGCCGCTTGTTCTTCCTCATACGCCGCTCTCTCATAATCATAATCGGTATCCTCGTAGTCCTGGGTATCGAGATCATCATAGAAGTCATGGTCATACAGATCATCAAGTTCGTCATCCAATGCATCAAAACCATGATCATCCGTATCTTTGGCATCATCATGTTTATGGTGCTTCATCATCTGATGCGCCAAAGCAGCACCTGTCAATACTGCTGCTGTGTCGATCTTGGCATTGGTCTTCTCCCTATCCAGACCCGTATCTCTTGAACGCCTGGAGGGTTTGCTGTCGGCTATCAAGAGCTTACAAACAAAGGCGACGAATGCACCTACAAGTATAAGTCCAATTATTATTGTCATTGCTCCTATTTAATTTCACTTTGTTCTTGTCGATTGCAAAAATAGATGCCACCTGTCCCATAAGTCGGTACACCCTTGGATATTTAACAAAAATTATAATCAGAAAGTGCCAGACCCTTCGTGTGCATCATCGTCGTACATAGGCAATAATTTTTTATTTAGCATATCAGGGGGCTGCCCCTATGCCCAATGAGTTAAATATTCTCTAAATCAGCCATTAGACTTATCGCTGTCTCATCAAAATTATCTATGTTGCCAACATATAAACACCAATATCATTACTTCATGATTTCATATCAATCCGGATCTGGTGGGAGTAAAGGATCTGCTGCCATGGGGAGGCTATCAGAATTATTAATAGGCATGATGGTGACAGACTCATCTAATCCAGCCATCTCCAAATCTGTGATAGAATTACCTGTCACATAGAGATACATTGCTATCACAACCTGTAGGGCTGCATCAATCTCCTGCTCGGAAGTTGTGGGCGCATTATGTGATATGTCATTACGCCAATCACGAACCATACTTAAGAACTTCTCGTACTTCTTTGACTCTTCAGATGTTCCATACTTCAAATCCCAAAGGCACTTAAATGCATGGATGGCGTCAGCCAAGCTGGCAGATTTACCTTCGCGCCCCTCGATCTCTTCATCATGTATCAGATAATACAGTTTCTTCAGATAAGCCTCGAACTTTGTCACCAACGAGTTGAAGCACTGAATCTTATCCACCAGTCGAATCTGGTCGTTTGTAAAGACGTTGTTCAGGTTGTGCTTGATCAGTTCGTTGATACCATCGAGGGCAGGAATGCTGACCTGATTCAACACGAAGAACAGTTCATCAACGAACTCTTCCAAAGAACGTACATGACTACATACATCACCCAACACTGACTGCATGGCTTTGATCATGCAATCTTTCAGCACGTCTTCATCATAAACCAGTTGAGCAGCCTTTCCTGTGCGCTCTGCCAAAGCCTCTACAAAGCGTTTCATCAGTGTAAGCGACAAGCTCTTCTCCTTCTCCAGCACCTCAGCGAAGTTATAATACTTCTCTATCTGCATGGCGATCTTCTCGTCGAACTTATCCTTTACAATATTCAGAAGGATATCCCAGGTATTATTGGCATTGAAGGCATCCACCACCTCAGGATCAACGAGGATTTCATCCCAGATGGCTTTCAATATCTTGTCATTTTCATCCAGGAACGGCTCGTAAGGACTGTTCACCAAGTTCAGAATCTCCTTGATGTTCAGCTTATCTTCCTCCTGCTTGCGTCCTGGCATACCTATACGGCTACTCTTCAAAGTCTGCTCTTCGTCCTCTAATTCGAGCTGACCCTCAAAGTTCATCTGAATACGCAATTTATTCAAGTCAATACGTTCCAAAATCTCCATAGGCAGCACTTCCTTGGTATAAGGCAGATACTTATAGAATACTTTGCAGAATACATAATACTTCTCCAAGTCAGGATCCACGAAATCCATCAACTGGGCCATAAAGCCATACTGACGCACATAACGATTCACCAGTTTGCGATACAGGTCTTTATCCTCTTCTTTCAGAGGATCAATTCTATCAGTAATGATACGTTTCAGTATGGAAGGAACTCCAACGGCTTTATCCTTATCCATCAGGTCAGCCACGACTCTATTCAACTCTTCCTCACTAAAGATGTTCCATTTCTCAATATCATCCTTCAGCACATAGAGGCGCTGGGTATCCACTTCGCCCTCAAGTGTTGTTTCCGTATAGTATTGCTGGAAAGCCTTCTTCACGTTCTCAGGATCATTGCGGAAGTCTATCACCATGGTATCTTCCTTTTCAGGATAGCGACGATTCAGACGTGAAAGGGTCTGAATACACTGGATACCACCAAGGCTGCGATCCACATACATCGTATGAAGCAGTGGCTGATCGAATCCTGTCTGGAACTTCTCCGCCACAATCAGGATCTTATATTCATCCCCCTTAAACTTCTCTGCGATATCATTGTCAGTTACCTTGTCATCGTTCATGCTGGCCTCTGAGCATTTGATGCCATGACTATCAGTCACCTCACCAGAGAATGCCACCAGCGTCTTGATCTTACCATCATACTGATCCTCAATCAGTCTATCCAGCAAACGCTTATAGTCAGCTGCAGCTTGGCGGGAGTCGCAAACCACCATCGCCTTAGCCTTACGACCAATCTTATTGATGGTGTGATGCATGAAGTGGTCCAGCATCATGTTAGCCTTACGCAACTTGATATAGGCATTCTTGTTCAATTCCTCGTATATGACACGCAGGGCCTTCTTCTCTTCGAAGAGTTTATCCTTATCCTCTTCAGGATTCTTCTCGATAAACTCAAACATGGTATGATAGCTCTTATAATATTTAACCACATCAAGGATGAATTTCTCATCGATGGCCTGCTTCATGGAATAGAGGTCATGCGCCTTGCCATTGATGCCATAGAGGGCATAGGTCTTATCCTTAGGTGTGGCAGTGAAGGCGAAATTAGAGATATGTCCCATCTGTCTGCGCATCACCTGCATATAGGCCATCAGCGCATCCATTTCGCTTTCAAACTCTGCAGGATCAAATCCCTCAACCTTTCTCAGGTCTTCATCAGTAGAAAGCGCATTCATCAGATCCTTGGCGCTCTCATTACCAACGGCTGTATGAGCCTCGTCGATGATGATGGCATAATTACGATGCTGTTCGCGCTTCAGGTCTTTCAGCGCATAGGCAAATTTCTGAACAGTTGAAATAATGATACGGTGACCTTCATTCAGTGCTGTGGCCAGATTCTTCGAACCCCTGCGGATATCCTTTACGGTACCTGCCACAGTCTCGAAGTTCACCACATCCTCTGCCATGTTGCGATTAAGCACAATACGATCTGTCACCATGATGATGCTGTCGAAGATGGGCGACTTATCCGGATTAGCCATATTAGCCAACTGGTGTGCCAGCCATGCCATCGATTTCGTTTTACCTGAACCAGCAGAGTGTTCTATCAGGTAGTTATGACCTGGGCCCTCTTCTTTCACCATCTGGCGCAGTTTTCTGACGGCTCTTAACTGATGGAATCTGGGGAATATCACCACAGGATTACCCTTGTCATCATTATAACGCTTGATAAAGTGTTCGATGATGTCTAGCAGAGAGTCAGCACCAAGGATATTCGACTCCTCTCCCTCCACAATACGCCACATATAGGATGTGGGATAATCCCCATCCACAGGAGGATTCACGCTTAGGCGGTTGAAAGGCAGGAAATCCGTCTCCTCGCCCTTCAACTTCGTTGTCATAAAAACGAAGTTGTTATCCATTACGAAGTGGACGAGGCAATTACGCAGCATCCTGTTCTCTGGGTTTCGATTATAGCGATACTGGTAAATACCATTGCCATAGCTCTGCCCCGTACCTTCGTTCTTCAACTCACAGGTTATCAATGGCAGACCATTTATCAGGATGCAGAGATCCAATTCATTCAGGCTCTCATTCTTGCTTTCACCGTATGGCGCAGTTGAATTACTATAGCGCATCTGGCGCACCACACTGAAACAGTTCTCACGATAAAGCTGCCATGAGGGGCTGTCAGGGCTATCGAGCACAGGCTTAAACTGCACAAACTTCACCTTGGCTCCCTTGATGGTAAGACCTTTCTGCAAGAGTCTCAGAATACTGTCACCACGATTGATAAAATTGTTGTACTCCCTGATGACAGCATCCGTCTCGTGGCCAGGGAAGAAGGTCGATAGTTTCTTCCATGTCAGTGTCTGCGCTTTGAGGAATCGCTCCAGCATCTCCTTATCGCAAAGCGTCTCGATGTCGAAGTTTGCACTTTTGCGCTCATTATAGAGGATGCCATTTGCCAGCATCTTGGTGATATGTTCCTCAAACCGGGTTTCGTTCAATGGATTTGTCATAACAGGTTATTCTTTAAAGTTTCACACGTTATTGATTTCGTTATATAGCGCCAGACCTTTTACTGTCAAGAGGTATTTCTGGCGTGGATGGCGAGGATATTGAGGGTATAGCAAACGGACATAGCCGTCTGCCATAGCAGGATTAAGATAGTTATCGATGAAGTTGGGACGATGTTTCAGATTCATCTTTTCCATCATCTGCTTCAAGGTAAGTTGGTCTTTTCCTATTGACAAGACAAGGGTTCGAACTTGTTCGGTAACTTGTTCGGTACTTGTTCGGTACTTGCTCTCTGCTTGTTCGCTTTCAGGCATTTTCCAATCCTCAGGTGGATTGATCATCATATATCTGTTCTTTAACTCATTTGTCTCACCCAGCAACAGATTACGGAAGAATCGTATCAGGAATAACGGTTCTGCATTGATGCCTTTTCTCACATTGCGATAGTTAGCACGCACCAAGGCATTACGGAAATACCAAGAGTGACGCTCAAACATATCGTTATTCACGCTGAATCCAAGTGAGCGGAGATACTTGATGGTAAAGATAGCGGTGGTTCGAGTGTTGCCCTCTCCAAAAGGATGAATCTGCCACAATCCTGCCACGAACTTTGCCAGATGCTCTATCATCTGATCTTTGTTCAAGGCAGTATAGTCGAACTGTCGCTCTTGTTCCAGATCGTATTCCACTGTCATACGGAGATCTTGCCAGCGACCGTAGAGTACAGTATCGTTTCGCAATACCCACTCTTTCTTTGAGATGTCATAATCACGGAAACGGCCAGCGTGCTTAAACACGCCTTCAAAGATGGCACGATGAATAGCTGCGAGACCAGCCACGCTATACGTAAAGGCATCCGTCTGAAGCAGTTTTGAGATGTTACTCGATACACAGTCTGCCTCTTCTCTATCTTCGTTGCCTTCATCATGAGCAGTCTTCTTGATATAATATTGCTTCACGAGTTCACGTGCCTCATCGATGGTGATTTCGCCCTCGATATTCCTGCGTGCCGTCTCTTGCAGATATTCTGATGTCTTCAGTCCATCAACAGCCTGCAAGCCTATAGCCACGCGCCATGCATCAGCACGCTCCCGTTTCTGAGGCTCACCCTGACGGATATACTCGTCAAAATTGATATATTGCTCTTTCTCGTCCATGATTCAAACCACTTTCCGTTTTCCTGTCACCACTTCTGTGATGATGCTCTGTTTGAGTTCCTGAAGGAGTTCTATCTGATGCTCTGCCTTTTCAATAGATTTATCAAGGCGAGCCGTCTGGGATTCGATATATGAAACGATCTCCTGCTGCTCAGAAAGAGGGGGAATAGGAATAACGTAATTCCTTATTTTTTCTTGTCCAATGGTGGGGATGGTACTGCCTATTACAGTATTATCCACTTGACTTTGGACAATATCCGTTGTCAATAGATAATAAAAGAACTTACTGTTACAGTCTTTAAAATCCTTAAACACCACAATCTGCGGATTAATAGTTGCTTCCATAGGCAGATTCTCAACATATGCAGATTTACCATATGTAGAACCTGTTTTTACAAATAAAACATCGCCATTATGGATTTGTATTTCTGGTGACTCGTTATATTTGAACCAAGACAGATAAGTACAAGAGTCATAATTCATTCGACCTTGCATATTTGATGGACTTAATGTTATAGGACCTTCACCTTCAAGTACCAGATCTTGTGTGGTATATCCACGAAAACCAATTCGTCCAAATATCTGTGCACAATGCTTTATCCTTTTAATCTCCCAATGCTCAGGAACTTCGCCAATCCATTCCACACCAGAGTCTTTGAGTGGAGCATCATGATTAATGCCACGAGTAACGGCTTGGGTAATGATGTTCTGCCTCAGTTCTTTCAGCAACTCAACTCGTTTCTCCTGTGTCGCAATAGCCTTACCAATAGTGTTACATGTTCTTTCTAGGTAATTGGCAATTGATTGCTGTTCAGATATAGGAGGTATAGAGATTTTTTGCTTTTTTACAAAAGATGCTGCTAAACCTTCTCTAGTTTCATCTCCTGTTTGACTACGCAAATACTTATACATAGCCTTAAAATTGTAAAACAAGAACATGTAGTACAATCTCTTATCACAAGAAAAAGCGCATAATGACTGATTGCAAGCAGCGTCAATTTTTAATACTGCAGCCATCCCCTTGGTTTTTCCTTGTCCATTTAGGGCTACCATTACAGAGTCTTTTTGTATTACTTTACTACTAGAACATGAGGATCCCAATGGGGTAATATATTCTTCTGTATCATACACAAACTCTTTGTTAACTTCACCAGAACTCATCCAGGGTATTGTTCCATTTTCCCAATATTCCTTCTTATTTCTGTCAGGTGTTCCGCCACTTCTTGAAGATGTAAAGAGTGAAATACTTGCAACCTCCCAATGGCTTGGAATCTTTCCAATCCACTCGACGCCACTATCCTTATATGAATCGTACCGCTTCATCATCCTTTCAAAGCCTTCAATTCATTATCCAATTCCTTGTCGAGTTGATTCAGTTCTGCAAGAATCTCCTCACTACTGCGCAAGGGCCGATAGATGTAGAACAAACGGGTGAAGGGGAATTCCACGCCTAATTTGTCCTTCGATCGGTCCATCCAAGCATCAGGAGCGTATGGCAATACTTCACTCTCAAAATAGTCATCGATGTCTTGCTTCTGCGGAATCTTCTCTGTATCGTTCAGTGCAGAGTCTGCCACGAAATCGCTGTTAATGTCATTGGGCTTTTCGTGAGCCTCTTTAGCCTCCTCGCTGATGGTACCAAGATGATTACGAACAAGCTTTATCTGAGCAGCAGTGAACTTAACCTTGGCCTGCTTCAGCATCGTGAACAGAGCAAAATCGTCCATACTATGTCCATTTGCATACTCTTTCCAAGTGGCCATGACCTGCTCTAAATAGGTACGCTCAGTGTCCTTAATTTCAGTTTTTTCCAGATTCTCTTCCGCCTTAGCATAATCATAGACAAGGCGCAGTGGGCGGCGTGTAGCCACAGTGGTATAGCGGAAGTCGTCGTAATCGAGCAACTTGGCAATCTCAATATGCTCCTTCTCGCCTGTCTTCTCATACACGATATCACGACTACATGACTTGTAATCACGATAGATTTCAAGGATATCCTTGGCACCCTCCTCGCTGATCTCGAAACGCTTCTTACCTAAATTCTTCTGTAAAAGACTGGTATATTCCGTATGGGCTGCATCGATAAAGAGCACCTTTTCTCTGCGCTCCTCAGGGCGCTTGTTGTCGAGAATCCAAAGGTAGGTAGATATATCAGTACCATAGAACAGGTTCTTAGGCAATGCCACAATGCAATCCAGCAGATTCTTATCGAGAAGCATCTTGCGGATATTGCTCCAGCCACTGCCAGCGTCACCATTAAACAGTGGCGAACCATTCAACACGATACCAATACGAGAGCCATTCTGGGGATCCATCTTGGAAATCATGTGCTGCAGGAACAGCAAAGAACCGTCATTCGTACTGGGAAGTCCGGCTTCGAAACGTCCGCCTGCGCAATTATCAGCCTGCACCTTTGCCTTCACATGCTCATCCTTACCCCAATCCACACCAAAAGGAGGATTGGCCAGCATGAAGTTAAACTGCTTGCCAAAGAGTTTATCGTCACCAAGGGTATCGCCCTGAAACAGTTGTTCATCCAGATTCTGATCGTCACCCTTCATCAGCAGATCACTCTTACAGATGGCGTAGGTCTTTTCGTTCAGTTCCTGCCCATAAAGGTAAACCTTCATATCCTGTCGCCCTGAAATCTCCTTCAAGTACTCCTTACCAACTGTCAGCATACCACCAGTACCACAGCAGGGATCATAGATGGAAAAATGACGACCTGGTGCAAAGAGCTGTTCCTCGCGCCCACACATGGTGAGCGACACCAACAGGCGTACCACCTCGCGAGGGGTATAGAACTGACCTGCCTTGGTGTTGCTGGCCTCCTTGGAACGACGAATCACGATTTCAAATACTGTTCCCATCATCGCATTGCTCACCTTGTCAGGATGCAAGTCAGCACGCTGCACAAACAGTTGAATAACAGAAAACAACTTGTTACTGCGTTCCAACCTCGAATATAAAGGAGAGAGGTCTATCTCTTCAGAATCCGTATCTGTATGCACGAAGTTGGCCAGAATATCCTTTACGTTATCAGTAAATCCTTCGAGATAAGTGGCAAACGACTGTCCTATCTGAGTGGGAGCGCCCAACAGTTTCTCAAAGGAAAGACCAGACGTATTGAAGAACGACAGGCCATTCTGTCGCATCAAAGCTTTCAGTTTGAACTTCTTCTGGGCATCAGGCAGATCCTTAATCTCAGCCATGATGGCATCGCGCTTCTCGTCGAGCACACAGTCCAGACGGCGCAGCAGCGTAAAGGGCAGAATCACATCTTCCACCTCGGCATCATCATATAGATTACGGATAATCTCCTTGATGTCCCATATCACATTCGCTAGTTCTTGTTCTGTCATATATCGTTCTACATTCGTTTCAAATTAATATATCCATCTTTGCGATGGCGTTCTTGATGCTCTGATATTTGTATGTTCTTGCCATATTTAACTGTTTTATTGTTTCTGGTGCAAAGTTACGCTCTTGGTGTGCAAGTTTTCTGCATAGCTCAGGAAATTTTAAGTTTTCCATTGACAGCAGCCTCAACAACGGCCTGACGATAGCTGGAGAATACATTATTTGTACCTCCAATAAACTTATTTGCTAAGTCCACTTTCTTGTCTATTTCATCAAGGTATGCAACGATTTTTTCCTGAACGGCCAAAGGTGGCAGCAAGAATTTCATCATCTTTATTGTTTTGCTATCCAATGACAATTGTGCTACTCCTACAGCAGATTTACGTAGTTTGTTTTCTGATGCCTTCATCATATAATAGAAAAATGAAGGTAAGACAACATTTTCTATTGGCCTGATTATCGAAAGTGTGTTAGAGGCAATACCCTTTATACCTCTGAAAACTTCACCGACATTTGCTCCTTTAGTTACCAAAATAGAATCAGACTCCTTGACTACCTTCTCTTCAGAAGTTGGAGCTTCGTACTTCTCCACAAATATATCATTGTCGCGCAGATAGTTGACACTGAGATATGGCAGACCATGACCATCTTGATTCTTGGGCTTTGGCGAACCAACAATAATATTCGCTACATAATCCAGAGGATACTCTACCCACTCGGAAGTGTACTCTTTTATATCTTCTTCATTATTTAATTCGATAGATTCTGTATCCTCTATCATCTTCTTGAAAGATGTTAGGGATTCAAGCAAAGGCATGATGTGTTTCTTGGAAATCTCAGAAGGAGAGTCTGTTGTTTCAGTTTTTTCAAATAATTTATGGAAATCTACAGTATAACCTTTCTCGACAGATGTATAGTCAATGGTTACCACGCCTTTTGCGAAGGGCAAGACGTTTGTTGAGAAGAACTCATCAACCTTAGTTCCAAGGGAGAATTTTACCGTCTTAGGCTTTTTATAACCTTCCTCAGTATAGTTCATCTCGTAATAGCCAAACTTGTCATTGGCTAATATCTTGGAGATGTCATTCTCAGTATAATTCTTGTAGCTATCCAAGATTCCCTGAATGGTTTGATCATCTAATGAAGATCCTCTTGCAGAGAATTTTCCTAATTCACTTGCATTGATTAACAACGTCTTGCCTTTCCTTTCCTCTGCTTTCTTATTTGTAAGAACCCAAATATAGAGGTTAATCGGAGTATGAGGCATCATCGCCCCTTTGGGAAGTGCAATAATTGACTCAACAAGGTCATTTTCAAACAGCCACCTTCTAATCCGACTCTCTCCACTCGAAGCAGATCCTCCCCAAAGAATGGATCCTGTTGTAGCAAATATCACTCTACTACCATGTGACATTTTTGAAACCATGTGCTCAATAAACAAGAACTGGCTGTCATTTACACCTGGCAATCCGGCAAAGAAACGCCCGTCTGATAATAGGCTGTCCCTCTCAATATCTTCCTTGATATGCTTCCAGGATAATCTTAATGGCATATCAGCCAATATATAATCAAATTTGTTTTCTGGGAACATATCGTTGGTCAATGTGTCACCATGACAAATGGCGCCGTTTTCATTACCGATGATCAATGCTATAGCCTTGGCAATGGAGCATGTCTGGACGTTAATGTCTTGACCATAAAGAGAAATGTGCTGAGGATTGAAGAGACGGAATACGGCTTTAAAATACGCCTTCGCCAATAGTCCGCCCATACCACATACGGGATCATATATAGAAATATTACCTTCTTGATCATCCGTGGGCACTAAATGGCAGAACAAAATTTCTGTCATCAGTTTGGCCAATGATGAAGGTGTCGCGTATTCGTAAGATGAAACACTGCCCATCCTCTCAATAAGAGAATAGATCAAGTCCAATAATTCTTCATCAGATACAACTTCTTTTGAAAGATTAATATCCTGGAATGTCCTGAACAGGAGTTCAATATACTTAGACTGTCGCTGAAGCATTGCCATATTACTACGGAACTGCATTCCTTCCAATACTTCCTGAATATTATCGCTGAAACCTTGAAAATATAATTCGACAGATACTACAATAGAATTACCGGTTAGCAAGACAGTATCAAAGTTAAGCCCTGATACGTTATAATAAGGGTATCCGCCACATAGAGACTTCAAACTTGAAGACATCTTTTCATCGCTGAATCTTGCTTTATTTGAGATGTAGAATTCGCTACTCTCCTTTGCGTACCCTCCTATCAAACAGTCTATCCTTCGCAAAAATACAAATGTCAGCAACAATTGAGATGCAGAATAGTTGGAAAGCGACCCGGAAATCATATTGTATGACTTCCAAATCAGGTTGCTGATGTATTTTATATCTGTCTGTTCTTTCATCCTTTTCAACGTTATTATCTGATTTCGTCTGCAAAATTAATACTTATGTGTGCAAGTTTTCTGCATTGTTTAAAATAAAACTCTATTTTTATCAAAATCACTTGGTTTTATAGACGATTCCAATAAATTAACAATATATGGATCTCCAGTCCCTTTTCGGAATGCATCATACTTTTTATTTAATAATTTCAATTCGCTTATTGCTTTATCTAAAAGGGATTTTCCTCTCTGGAAAGGAGAACTCAAATAAGTATCAATACTCATATCATTATGAGAGATATCTTCTCTATGGATTCTTATTGACCAAGGTTCAAAGACATAGAAGCCTTTATCTAAATGTATCCTGTAATTATTTGCATAGAGATCTCTGGAATGCAACGTCTTATTTGTTATCAAGAATTCTATGATAATACTATATTGTCTTAATAGCTTTATTTCTTTAATCCATCTCCTCACTATCTTTTTCATCTTACCTTCCTCCAATTTCCTAGTTGGAGGGCAAATTATAAGAATGAAGAAAGGAACATTCATCTTTTCCGGCAATATAAGATTCAATAGTTCTCGCAGGTTTTCCAAACTACAGAAATGGTTTTCTCCTGTTCTTTGATTAATTTTGTTGTTTGTGAGAAGATTACTATCTGAGATAACAAAACTATTTGATGTTGGTATGAGTCCTATTTCATCTTTCAAAATATTGTACCATCCATTATTCTTATTTCCAGGAACTTCATCTCTATCTAAATCTGGACTGAAGGCATAATAAAAAACATCGTCATTAATATCATCTATATAAATAGCCCACACTCCATAATACTCTCTTATCTTTTTTACATCATCCTTTTTACTTAAAATATATATGACATTACCGTTAATTTCAGGACAACCATTGTTATTATGTAATGCATTGAAATTATCAATAGCTGCTGAAGGCCAGGGCAGACTTTTTCCTTCAATAAATGAATAAATATCCCCAGGATCATTTAGATCCTTTGGCTCTCGAAGAGAATTTAATTCCTCATCATTCATATCAAGATACAAATCAGCATGCCTCCGAAAGATCTCTATTATTTTCCTATAATAATTATCAGATATAGAAGAATCCTGAGCGATAATCTCAAGAGAATCCTTATCAATATAAATTTTCGTCTTAGGTTGCATACTACTTATTTTTGAAAATACGTTCCATCCTTGATATAGTCAGAGATTCACGAGCAGCCTGATCAAAGAAGCCTTCGTCAAAATTATCTTGGAATTTTGCGTTGTCCATAAATAGCATATCTATGACGCCCCTCTCTTGAGAGATATAATAGACCTTTATATTCTGATTAACCTTTTCCAGATCATAACCTTCCTCATACATTTTTTTTGCCGCCAAAACCTGCGTATGGCGAACTAAGTATTCTGAGTGGGTTTCAACAACGAATCTTACTCCGAATTGTATATTAACTTGATTTATTAATTCCGCAAGTTTGCTCTGCAGAGCCGGATGCATATTCTGCTCTGGCTCTTCTAATATGATTGTAAGATTTGCCCCTTTATACATACGAATTAACGTCGCAATTCTTAATAATAGGATAGTCATCTGTATGGACCCCATGCCCTTATCTGCCAAGTCTATACCCTTTTTATTATCCTTGTCATAGACCAACACCTGATAAGCCTCTCCCTTCATGGCAATCACATCTAAGGAGTCACCCACCTCGAATTCTTTCAACCAATGGCTCAAGAACCCAAATTCTTTGTCGTCCTCACTAATGCGAGCCTGATAGAACTCATGGATGGCTCTGGTAACATAGTCGCTAGAATCCTTCACGATGTTATAGAACACCTGCTGGCTAACTGAATGTGCATAGATGTACTCAATGACATCATTGTTGATAGCTTGATTTAGACGTTCTACAATGTTATTCAGTAAAGGCGTCTTTGCCTTTATGATGGACTTTGATCCTATTTCATCACTAAATACGTTAGTTCTCCTATCAGCTTGTATATCTAATGAAGAATAAGCCACGATACCAGAAATAATCTCAGGCAATAAGAGATTGCCAGCTCTAAAATCGAAAATATCATTAAGTTCAATCGTAACAGAATCTTCTCTTGAATCAGGAGCATTATCTAAAGACTTAAGTTCCTTTTCTAATCGCTCAATTTCGGCCTTTTTCTTACTTATTTCTTCAAGATTGATAGGCTTGATATTTTGTTGATTCTTAAAGCTATCATAACCAATTTGGTGCCTTAGTTTCCTAATTTCGTTTTCTATAGACTTTCTTCTCGATTTGGCATCCTTGGCTTCCTTAGATACACCAAATTTTAAAGAAACCAAGTTCTCACTATAATTAATGGTAATAACTACTGTATTTTGAGAATCATTGATCGTAACTGTTGATACAATTGGTTCCATATCGGATTTCTTGTCACCTTTGACATCAACTTTAATAAGAAAATTCTCTATTCCAAGTTCGAATGTAATAGTATCACCATTTTTGCGACTATTGCGACTGATTGCTCTACTAAAGTTACCAATACTCACATGCTCTGTGTCAAATTTGAATACTGGCCTCACATCATCACTATTGACAATTCTTGTCTGAATGAAATCCCGCATCAGTAGCATGGCTTTTACCAATGTGGATTTTCCGGCATTGTTACCTCCAACAAGGACAGTAATGCCTCCTAAATCAATAGTAGGGAAGTTTGTGAATTTTCTAAAGTTTGTAAAACCTATTTTGTTCATATATTGATTGTTTTTTTCTTTCGGGTTGCAAAATTATTATCTAAGTGTGCAAGTTTTCTTCATCGATGCGATATTTATAACTCATGGCGCTGATTTCATTCTTCATCATTATCCTGAGAGAGGCTGGAGAAAGTACCTCTACGTCAGAGCCAAAGGAGAGTAACAGGGCGATGAGTTCTCTGTTAATCTTGACATTGATTGAGATTCTTGTGTAGCCATTATCCTCCCCTAATTTTCGCTGCGTGAGATGGAGAGGTTTGGTCTTGATGTAGTTGTAGCGACTGTTGCTCACACTCAGGATCACATCCACAGGCTCATCGCGTTCTGGCACCGTGACACCAATCACATCGTCGAAATATACCTCGAAATCTACCTCTGATTCCTGATAGGGCATATCGATCTCCTCAAAACTCTCGATACGATCCAGAGCATAGTTGGCAAACGTATCATATCCTACTGCCTGGGCTATGAGATACCAGCGATCATTGAACTGCTTGAGGTAATAGGGATAGATTTTGTCTGTAAAGGAGTCCTTGCCAAAGGGGGCGTAGGTGAGCTTTAATACCTTTTTATTAATAATGGCTCTGAGGATGTCGCCAAAAAGGGAGATGCCTTTGAGATCGGGATTGGACTGGAAAGAGACTACTGATGAGGAGTCGCTGCCAAACAAGCCGCTGCCTATCTGCGTCAGCAGCGTTCGGGCCCAGTCCATAACAGGCTCGCCTTCATAGTTCTCCAGCACATTGACTGCTGCCAGAATCTTATTCCTGTCTGAATCGTCCATCTTGAATTTCTGCAGCGTGTAGCTCATGTCGTAATAGCGATAGACGCGCTTCTTACCAATATGGAGGGTTTCATCGAGGCGGATGCCATAGTCAGTCTCTAAAGTCATGATGTCGTTTTGAATAGTTCGCTTTGAGACTTCTGGCTTGCCTAACTTAAGCATGGCCTTATTGCACTCAGCGACAAGATCGTCGATGGTGTATTTCCTGAAGGGGTCTCTGAAACAGTCGTTCAGAACCTTATGGCGGATATCTACATGCTTGACATTAGGCATAAGCAAATCATGCTTTTAGTTATTATAGGTGCAAAGATAGTATATTTCTCTCTAATAAGCAAAGAAATAGATGATATTTTTAATATCATTCCTGTTTTCATTCGAAGTATGCACTGATCATGGGGGCGGTTCTGCTGATCACACGACAGATTTTGAGGGTGGTTGACTGATTTGTCGCCTGTGGGGACGGTTGTCGCTACAAGTGAGAGAAGAATTCGGCAAATTTCTTGGAATCGGAAGAAAATCGCCGTAACTTTGCATCGTCAATCAGAAAACCTCGATTAAGCGAGTAAAGAGCCGAATGTAATTCGAGCTATTTCGAGCGAAAGAGGTTTCGAGCAAAGCTCAACAAAACGACATCTGAGCGACAAGAAAAAAGACAATAAGTTTAACAATTTAAAAATTATAAGATTATGACACAGAAGAATATTATGAGCGCACGCGCTCTGAACATGGAAGAGTTGGAGAATGTAAACGGTGGTTTTCATAATTGTGACCGTATAATTCATAGAAGGGTCAATCGATTGAAAATTCGTGTAAAGTGATGTCACCACACACAAATACCAAAAAAGCGTCCTGGAAAATAATCCAGAACGCTTTTTTGGTTTCCATTATTTATAATTATCACTTGATAGACAGTTTTGACCAAGGTGTCCTAATTTGATTGCCTCGCACAATTATCTCTCGTGAGCGAATACGGCTTTTCCAATCAGAGGTCGAAGCCTGGAATAGCCATAGAGGGCCTGCTTTCTCTCGTATGATGCTTATTACAGTGTTTAGTTCATCATCCAAAATGTGTTTATTACCATTGTAGACACCTTTAATCGGCTTCCTCCAGGCATCCACAAGGCTTGCAGACAATCAATTCATCCATTAAGACAATTTGCAGGCATGTTAACATTTAACAATTTAACAATTTAACAATTGGTGTTTGAGTAAATGGAGTAAGAAATAAGTAATATTATATATATATTATAATATATATATAATATTAATATATAATTATAATATATTATTGATGTTTGTTGTTGATTTTCGAAAAAGGCAATTGTTAAATTGTTAATTGTTAAGTTTCTAAGAATATGTAAAAGATTAAGATTGCTATTTGAATACGGAACTATTTGCGCAAAACTCTTTATTTTATTATACTTTTTTTGCATAATTCGAAAATTATTTGTACCTTTGTAGTCAAATATTTTACCTTAAACATTTTAACATCAAAAACATCTTATCTATGACTAAAGAGAAATTCATGATCAGAGCTTATGGCAAGTCGGAGTATGCCATGATGCTGTTTCCTCACATCGACGATCCGAAGGTGGCGCAGGCCAAACTGCTGCGCTGGATCAAGAAGGACAAGCAGTTTCACCAGAGTCTCGTGGGGATGGGACTCTCCTCACACGACAAGGACTATAGCCCGGAACAGGTGAGGGCGATGGTGGAGAAGTTCGGCGCGCCAGGGGAGTATGAGGTGTAAAGGACGGCAGTTAAGGGCGTAAGGGATGCCTGGAATGGGTGTAAAGGATAGGGTGTTATATATATAAAGTCCTATCCTTTATAAGGTCAGGAGGCATCGGTAACGGAGTAAACAGGCAGGGTTTACGGAGTCAAGTGGCAGGGGGTGGGGAGTAGAGATTAATTAGGATTAAAATGGATGAATTGGGATGAGATAAGATGAATTGGGATGAAGTGAGTCGGAGGAATGTTGTAATTTTGCAGGCAGAAAGGGACAGAAGCCAGAGACGTTTATATCACGCCATAGAGTCATCGCACAATAAAAAAAAAAAAAACAGTATCACCTGAGACTTTTTGCGCTACAGATTTTGTATAATTAAAAAAAAATGTATCTTTGCACACAGAAAACAATTTATTCAAAACAAAATGGAAACAACATCGTTTACTATGATTAGAAATTTGTTTATCGGTATTTTTATGGCTGTCGCTGCTGCGGGCTCATGGGCGCAGGAGGCGAAGGAGATGGTTTATCCGCAGGCGGAATGGTGCAAGGCAGGCAACATTCTGATGCATACGCCTGGACAGGAGTTGTTCAATGGTGTCATACACCCGTCTGCAGGTCTGTTTGAGAACTATTTCGACGTGGACAAGGCTGCCGAAGAGCACGAGAACTACATCAAGATGCTGGAGGCTAACGGCATTCAGGTATATAAGGTCACAGACATCCTCAAGCAGATGAGTATCGACGACCTGCTGAGACTGGCTTCAAAGGAACTCAACTATGACATCAGCGACATACCTGACGAGGATCCTGAAAAGACGGAGGAATATCGGCAGAAGGTGCTGCACAAGATGAGCCGTGCCGACCTGATACGCTGCATCTTGCTCCAGCCTACCGTGAAACTCACCAAGACGGACAACAACACGGGTTATGAGGCGACATATATCCAGAATCCGATCATGAACCTCTACTTCACCCGCGACCAGAGCATCACGACCCCGCGTGGACACATCATCTGCAACATGAACAGCAGCCAGCGTGCCCCAGAGACCGACATCATCGAGGCGTGCTACAAGTATCTGGGACTGGAGCCTATCCTGCGCATCGGCGGCGAGGGCCGTCTAGAGGGAGGCGACTACATCCCTGCCGGAACGATCTCGTTCATTGGATGCGGCATGCGCACCAACGACGAGGGCATACGACAGTTGCTGGAGTATGATGCCTTCGGACATGACACCGTGGTAGTGGTGCGCGACCACAAACGGTGGCAGATGCAGATGCATCTTGATACCCACTTCAACATCATTGACAAAGACCTGTGTACGATGGTGAGCAGCCGCCTCAACGCGAAACCTGGCGATCCGGAATACGACACCTGCGACATCTGGACCCGCGAACCTGGCACAAAGGCCTATTCGCTGTGGAAGGAAGACCAGCCCTTTGTGGAATTTATACGCAACAGGGGCTTTGAGATCATACCTATAGACGTGGATGACGAGATGCACTATGCCAACAATTTCCTGACCATTGCTCCTCGCCACATCATGGCTGTCGGGGGACAGTCGGCAGCGCTTCAGCAGCGTTTCATCGATGCTGGCGTCACCGTGGAATGGGTGCCGCTGGAGAGTCTTATCGACGGCTTTGGCGCAGCACACTGCATGACGCAGGTACTGCAGAGGGAGAAGTTCACGCCAGCCTCACCGTCTTCCGTCGCCGGCATACGCGCCAGAGGTGAGAACGCCACCACGGCATACCGCCTCGACGGCACCGTGGCCGACAAGGATGCTCATGGCATCATCATAGAGAACGGAAAGAAAACACTTATCAGGAAAGCGGAATAAGCAGTCGTGGGGGGAGTCCCTCTCTCCCCACGACCCTCAGAAAAGTTCTGCGGGGATGAGACGCTGAGCGTTGGCGAAGTCCTCGGGGGTGTCGAGTTCGATAGAGAAGAAACTGGTGGTATCGACGATGCGGAAAGTGTGTCCCTGGGGGATGAGTCGCTCGAAGGCACGCTCATAGAAGATGTCGATGAGCCCCTCGCCCTCGATCATCTGCTCGAGTTCGCGGAAGAGGGCGGTACTGTAGTCGGCCGTCATGTGCTCGATACCCACACTCTCGCCTGCGGCATCCTCCGGACGGCAGGTCTTGCTGATCTCAGTGATGCGTCCTTCGGCATCAGCCACAATCTTCATTTCCTCCTCACCCAGTTCATGGCGGTTGAGCGCCAGGGCACTGCCCTCCACGCTCAGAACGGCTGGCAAGACGGCAGGATCGCAGAGGATGTCGCTGTCCATGAGCAGGAATTCGCGTCCGTCAGTATAGGGGCGTGTGAGCCAGAGGGAGAAGATGTTATTGTTGTGGGCGTAGTCGGGATTGTCGATGAAGTGGATGGTGAGAGGTGAGGGTTGAGAGGTAAGAGGCGAGGGATTACCCTGCGGTGTGAGATAGTGCGTCGTGAGGAAGTCGCGGATCATGTTGGCACGATAGCCAGTGACGACGACGAGTTCACGGATGCCAGCGTCGAGCATGGCATCGACGGTGCGCTGGAGGAGCGTACGCTCTCCGACTTTGAGAAGACACTTCGGACGTTCGTCCGTGAGGGGCCTGAGGCGCTTGGCCATTCCGGCTGCGAGAATTACTCCAATCATATTCTTTATTTATTTTTGTTTATAGTTTAAAGTTTATAGTTTATAGATGATTACTTCTATAGGATTCTGTATAGGATTCTGTATAGTATTCGAATCTATAGTCTTCAAATCTATAGTCATTTGGGATTGATGAAGGGCTTGCCAGGTTATCATCTATAAACTATAAACTTTAAACTATAAACAATAAACTATAAACGATCATCACCTCTCCTGATGCTCGCGCATGTAGTCGCGGGGCGACATGCCGTAGTACTTGCGGAAGATGGTGGAGAAGGAGGCGCTGTTGGCAAAGCCGCAGGCATACATCACCTCAGTGACGTTCATGCCCTTCTCGGCAAGCAGTTGGGCGGCCTTCTTCAGACGGATGCTGCGGATGAAGTCGTGGGGCGTCTGACCCGTGAGTTCCTTCATCTTACGATGCAAGTGGACACGGCTGATGCCGACCTCGTCGGAGATCATGTCGATGTTGAGGTCGGAGTTGGTGAGGTTCTTGCGGATGCAGTCCATGATCTTCTCGAGCAACTTATCGTCAGGCGACTTGAGCCGGATGTCCTCTACGCGCTCTTCGAGTTCGTCTGTGCGCTCGTATTTCATCTTCAGCAGTTTGTGAGAACTGAGCAGATTGAGGATGGTGCGCCGCAGGATGTCCATGTTGAACGGCTTGACGATATAGGCGTCGGCACCTGTCTCCAGGCCTTCCAGACGGTCTTCGTCGCGGTTACGGGCCGTGAGCAGGATGACGGGTATGAAGTTGGTAGAGGTATTGGTCTTGATCTGCGAACAGAGGGCGTTGCCATCCATCTCTGGCATCATCACGTCGCTGATGACGAGGCTGGGCTTGGAACGATAGACCTCGGTGAGTGCCTCGCGGCCATTGATACAGGCGCGGACATCGTAGTCTTTGGAGAGTTCCGCCTCGAGGTAGTTGCGTATCTCGTCGTCATCCTCGGCAATGACAATAGTGGTGCCGTGAGTGTCGCTCTGCTCGAAGGGCGTCTCCTCTTCCTCTTCTTGCTCAAGGGCAGACTGCAGTTCAACCAGCGACTCCTGTGGCAGTTCGCTCTCGCTGATCATCTCCTCAGGACTGAGGTGTGCGTTGCCCAGCGGGATGGTGATGACGAACTCACAGCCCTCGTCGAGGTTGTGTACGGAGATGGTGCCGTGGTGCATCTCGACCAGCGAACGGGTGAGGTCGAGGCCGATGCCTGTGCCAGCATTGCGGTCGTTGGCGGCGCTGTCGGCCTGATAGAAGCGCTGGAAGATCTTCTCCAGTTTGTCTTCAGGTATCTTCTCGCCGTTGTCGCGGATGGCGATGGTGGCCGTCTTGTCGTCGTGAGTGAGGCGGATGCCGATCTCGCCGCCTGAGGGTGTGTACTTGAAGGCGTTGGAGAGCACGTTGACGATGACCTTGTCGAAGTTCGAGCGGTCGATCCACACAGGCAACTCGTCGCAGTCGTGGTCGAAGGTGAACTTGATCTGACGGGTCTTCGCCTGATGTGCGAAGAGGGTGTAGATGTCGTTGACGAAGCCCACGAGGTTGCGCTCGCTCATACGCATCTGCATCTGTCCCTTGTCAATCTTCCGGAGGTCCATCATCTGGTTGATCAGGCTGAGGATGCGCTCGGCATTGCGGCGGATGGTCTCATAGACGCTCTTGCGCTCAGGGTCTTCCTCTTTCTTGATGAGTGAGAGGAGGGGCGTGAGGATAAGCGTCATCGGGGTTCGGATATCATGACTGATATTCATGAAGAAGCGCAGTTTGGCCTCACTCATCTCCTCGGCATGGATATGTGCCTGAAGGCGCAGGCGGTTCTGCTCACGATGGTGACGATAGGCGAGGAACTGCCAGGCGAAGAGTCCGATGACGAGGGCATAGAAGAAGTAGGCCCATGCGGAACGGTACCAGGGGCTGTGCACGACGACGGTGAAACTGCGTTCAGGTGTCTCGACGCCACTGCGCTCTGCCTTCACGCGGAAGCGGTAGGTGCCTGGTGGCAGATGGGAGAACGATAGTTCGTTGTGTCCTGCAGGCAGTGCACGGAAGGGCTCACCGTTGATGCTGTAATGGAAGACGATATGCTCCGGGTTCTCATAGGTCAGCGTAGAGAGGTGGATGGAGAACGAGTTGTCGTGGTATCCAAGCACGAAGTGGTTGCTGGCAGAGACAGGGGCCTCAGTGACCTGATAGCCACCAGAGCGCGTGGCGGTGCTGACAGGCTCGCCGCTGATGGTGAGTGCCGTCAGTTGGACGTTGGCATTCCACTGGCTCTGCTTGATGTCCGCGGGGTTAAACCAGGTGACGCCACCCGTTCCTCCGAAGAGAATGGTACCAGTGGCATCCGACCACGAGGCACCGTCGCTGAACTCATTGCTCTGCAGACCGTCGTCGGCAAAGTAGTTCATCACAGGTCCCTTGTTGGGGTCGAAGGAGCAGAGGCCATGGTCCGTGGATATCCAGAGCAAGCCATGCTGGTCACGCTCTATGGCGGCAATGCCGTTAGAGGGGAGACCGTTTTCGACGGTATAGTGCTTGGTCTGCTTCGACTTGAGATCGTAGCAGTAGAGTCCAGAGTTCGTACCATACCACAGTCGTCCGTCGTACTCACGAGCCACCCTGATGGGCACGCTGTAGTTGAGGCAGTTGACGCCAAAGGTCTTCGTCCAACTGTCGCTGGCGATATCGAGGCAGCAGAGTCCCATCGACGTGGCGACATAGAGGCGGGCACCGTCTGGAGAGAACGAGATCTGCGAGACGTAGTCGTTGGTGATGCTGTTCATCGAGGGCTCGTTGGGGGCGTTCTCCCGCATCACGTAGGTGCGGAACTGTCCGTCAGCGGGGTTATAGCAGATGACACCGTGGCGCATGGTGGCCAGCCAGAGGCGGTCCTGGGCGTCGACCTCGATATCCATGATGACGAGGTGGTCGTCCTGGGGATAATTAATGCGCCTGTACTGGAACGTCCTGGGGTCGATGCTGCCTCCCCCTTCGCCGTAGGAGCCAATCCAGACGCGCCCGTCGCTGGTCTCTGCCATGGCCATGACGGTAGAGGGATAACCCTCTAAGAGATGGCGCACGAGTTGACCTCCAGGTTTGATGACGTAAATGCCGTCCTTGTCAGTACCCTCCCAGGCCACGCCACGACTGTCGAAGAGTACGCTGACCACGCAGGCCGAACCAGCCACATTGCGGGAACTGCCCAGTTTATAGCCCATGTACTGGAAGCCGTTGGAGGCGATAGGCTGGCAGAAGAGACCTTTCTGGAGCATGCCGAACCAGAGGTTTCCACTGTTATCCTCGATGATGGAATAGACCTTGCTCTTGGAGAGATCTACCTCCTTACTGAAGAAGGGATTATCGGTGAAGGTGTCCTGACGGGGGTCGTAGATGGCGACACCCTTACCGTCGTAGCCTATGAGGATGCTGTTCTGGCTGGTGCAATAGAGCGACGAGATTTCTTTCAGGCCTGTCGCCGCCACGTGGACAAAGTCGCTTCCCTGCTGACGGTAGAGGCCCGCATTGGTGGCTACAAAGATGTTGCCGTCGCGATCGGAGCAGAGTTGTCCGAGAATGAGGTCCTTCCGGTCCTTGAGGTAGTGCTGCAGCCGCTGACCGTCGTAACAGACGAGGCCCTCCTGGTCTGACACCATCCAGAGACGGCCTTTCTGATCTTCGAGCAGGGAATTGACGGTATGGAGGTTGGCGAATTCACCACCGAGTTGACGGGCCGTCTTCTGATCAGTGAACTTCATCAGTCCGAGGCCGGAGGAGCCTGCGAGCACATCGCCGTTGGCACGTTCCAGGAAACAGGTGGCATAGCCATAACTCTCCTTGCCCTGATGGTCCAGGAGGGTGACATTATGGAACTCTTCGCCGTCCCAGGTCTGCAGGGCGCCATACATGCCGAAGTAGAAGAGGCCGCTTCGGTCCTGCATCATACAGTTCACATAGTTGCTGGCCAGTGTCTTGTCGGCCTCGTTCTCTTTCTTGAAGACGCGGAACTGATAGCCGTCGTAACGATTGATGCCATTGCGGGTAGTCACCCATAGGAACCCATCGTGATCAAGATATACCTGAGTAACGAAACTACTGGACAACTGATGACTATCAGTAGTGTAGAATTTGCCCATCTGTGCACGTAAGCCCACAGTAAGGCAAAATAATAGTAGCGTTAGTAGTAGCCTAAACTTCATTGCTTTGATTTAAATTCGGATGCAAAGTTAGTTATTTTTTTATAAACACAAAACTTTTTAATTGTTTTTTCGTAAATATCAACAGAAATATAGCCGCTCTTTCAGAAATAAGTGCTATCTTTGCAGACGAATTATCAAAAGCCATTCATTACAATGAGACAATTACTGCTGACAAAGAAAATCATGGCTGTCGTGATGCTGGCGCTGGCCATGTCACTGAAAGTGAAGGCTGCAGACACCTTCATCGTCTTCGAACCTGCCTCTGGGGCGTGGGAACTGAGCGACCCCAGCATCTGTATTGCCGAGGGTGAGCACAGTTGTGTCAGGCTGGCTGCTGCCAACCTCGCCACTGACTTCGGAAAAGTCACCGGTACCGAAGCCACCATCACCTCTCACCTCTCACCTCTCACCTCTAAAAGCATCCTCATCGGCACCGTGGGTACCAACAAGCAGATCGACCAGTGGGTGAAGCAGGGTGTACTGCGCGACCTGAAGGGCAAGACAGAGAAATACATCATCAAGACCATCGGCAACCAACTGGTCATCGCTGGCAGTGACAAGCGTGGCACCGTCTACGGCATCTACGAACTGTCGCGCCAGATAGGCGTCTCGCCCTGGTACTACTGGGCTGACGTGCCTGTAGAGAAACATACCTCTTTATATATCAAGGAAGGCGAATATACAGACGGAGAGCCGGCTGTCAGATACCGTGGTCTGTTCCTCAACGACGAGGCACCCTGTCTGACGACGTGGGTGAAGAACACCTTCGGCACCGACTTCGGAGGTCATAAGTTCTATGAGAAGGTGTTTGAGTTGATTCTCCGCCTGAAGGGCAACTACCTGTGGCCCGCCATGTGGGGCTGGGCTTTCTATGCCGACGACCCAGAGAACCTGAAGACCGCCGACGCCATGGGTGTGATGATGGGTACCTCGCACCACGAGCCCATGGCCCGCAACCACCAGGAGTATGCCCGTGACCGCAAAGGCTGGGGCGCCTGGAACTACAGCACGAACAAGGAGAATCTGGACCGTTTCTTCCGTGAGGGTATCGAGCGCATGAAGGGTACTGACGATATCGTGACCATCGGCATGCGTGGCGACGGTGACGAGGCCATGGGCAACGGTACGGACACGAAACTCCTGGAGAGCATCATCAACAACCAGCGTCGCATCATCAAGGAGGTGACGGGGAAATCGGCCGACAAGACGCCACAAATATGGGCGCTCTATAAAGAAGTACAGGACTACTACGACGCAGGACTGCGCGTGCCTGACGACGTGACGGTACTGCTCTGCGACGACAACTGGGGCAACGTGCGCCGTCTGCCTACCGCTGAGGAACAGAAGCGCAAGGGTGGCTGGGGACTCTACTACCACGTGGACTACGTCGGAGCGCCCCGTAACTCGAAATGGATCAACGTCACCCCCATCCAGAACATGTGGGAGCAGTTGCAACTGGCCTACAATGGTGGTATCCATAAACTGTGGATTCTGAATGTGGGCGACCTGAAGCCCATGGAATACCCCATCCAACTGTTTATGGACATGGCCTGGAATCCCACGAAATACCATGTCGATAATCTCCTCGACCACACCCGTGACTTCTGCGCAGAGAGTTTCGGCAAGGATCAGGCCTGCGAGGCAACACAACTGCTGAACCTCGTGAGCAAATACAATGGCCGCATCACCTCGGAGATGCTCGACGCCAAGACCTACACCACCACAGAGTTCGCCAAGGTGGTGGCCGACTATCAGGCCCTCGAGGCCCGCGCCCTCAGACAGTTCATCACCCTGAAGCCCGAAGCCAAGGATGCCTACCGTCAGATCGTGCTCTTCCCCATCCAGGCCATGGGCAACATCTACGAGATGTACTATGCCCAGGCTATGAACCACGAGTTGGCTGCTAAAGGCGATCCTGACGCCAACTGCTGGGCAGAGCGCTGCAGGAAGGCCTTTGAGCGCGACCAGCAACTAAACTTGCAATATAACAAGGAGATCGCTGGTGGCAAGTGGGACGGCATGATGATCCAGAAGCATATCAGTTATAAGATCTGGAACGACAACTATCCCGCAGACGTCTGTCCTGACCTCATCGAGGTGAAGGCACCTGCGGAGGGTCCGACGTTCTCGCCTCGTGATGGCTATATCAGCATCGAGGCCGAGCACACCTGGAACCGTCAGGATGCCTCACAGGCACAGTGGACCGTCATCCCTTACATGGGCCGTACCCTCAGCGGCATTGCCCTCATGCCCTACACCGTGGGCACAGACAATGCCTCGCTGACCTACCGTTTCTCTCTGACTCAGGACACATCTCTCACCTCTCACCACTCACCTCTCACCTCTATAAAAGTCCGCGTCATCACCAAGTCCACCCTCGACTTCCTCGACAAGGGCGGTCTCGTGTATGACGTCGCCATCGACGGTGGACAGACTGTGAGTGTGAACTTCAACGCCAACCTCAACGAGAAGCCTGAGAACATCTACAGCATCTACTACCCCACCGTCGCCAGTCGTGTGGTGGAGAAAGAGGTGGAACTGCCACTCAGCGTCTCACAGAATATCCACACCCTGACCCTCCACCCACAGGACCCGGGCATCGTCTTCGAGAAGATCGTCATCGACCTCGGCGGCTATCAGCCCCAGTTCCTCTTCGGAGAAGAGTCGCCCAAGACCTATCAGAAATAACGTATAATCACAATAACCCAACTAATGAAAATGAACATGTTACGTATTCCCTGCATCGCCCTCTTACTGGGTGCCGCAGCAGGCCTCTCAGCGCAGAAGGCCATGACGCCCCCTCAAGGTGGCAAACAGATTAGTGACGAATTGATCGGTATCTTCTTCGAGGACATCAACAACTCTGCTGATGGTGGCCTCAATGCCGAACTGGTACAGAACGGCTCTTTCGAGTTCTCGCCCGTTGAGCGCGACGGCTGGGGCCCTGGCACGGCATGGAAGATGATTCGTCCCGGACACTCCCTGGGCACCCTCCAGGTGCGTCAGGACAACCCCGTCCATCCCAACAACGCCAACTACATGCGCCTCCACACCGAGCGTGTGAAGGAATACTATGACTATAAGGGCTGGAAAGGCTTCGGTCTCCAGAACGACGGCTTCGACGGCATCTCCGTGAAGGCTGGCGAGAAGTATGACTTCTCCGCTTTCCTGCGTAACGTCAGCGGTGGTGCCAAGCAGGTGCGCGTGGCACTCGTCGAGATGCAGGCAGGATGGCCTCCCAAGGATCCGAAACTGTTGGCTGAGACGGTCATCAACGTGAGCGACAATACCTGGAAGAAGTACGAGGCTGTGCTTACGCCTGACAGCACTTGTCAGAAGGCTTCGCTCCAGATGCTCGTGCTCAACACGGGCGATATGGATGTCGACGTGGTATCGCTGATGCCTGAAGACACTTATAAAGGTCACGGTATCCGCAAGGACCTCGCCCAGGCACTGGCCGACCTGAAGCCAAAGTTCATGCGCTTCCCTGGTGGCTGTGTGGTCCATGGCGGTGGCGACGGCTTCTGGAACACCTACCGTTGGAAGACCACCCTTGGTCCGAAGGAAACACGCCGTCAACTGAAGAACACCTGGGGTTATCACCAGAGTTGTGCCATCGGCTATTTCGAGTATTTCCAGTTCTGCGAGGATCTCAACATGGAGCCCGTGCCCATCCTGCCCGCTGGTGTGAGTTGCCAGGGTGCCAATGGTGGCTGGAACATGTGGCCCACCCAGGCTCAGGACGTCGTGCCGATGTCTGAGATGGACGAGTGGGTGGCAGAGGCCATCGACCTCATCGAATGGGCTAATGGCGACCCCGCCACGAACAAATGGGCGAAGATGCGTGCAGACGCTGGTCATCCCAAGCCCTTCAACCTGAAATATCTCGGTATCGGTAACGAGGAGAAGATCTCTCCTGAGTTCATCGAGCGCTTCAAGTATATCTATGAACGCGTGACGAAGGCCCATCCCGAGATCGTGATCGTGGGCACTGCAGGTCCTGGTTCTCACGCTGATAATCCCGATTATGAGGCAGGCTGGAAACTCGCCAACGAACTCGCCATGCCCATCCTCGACGAGCACTACTACGAGCCGCGCGACTACTTCCTGAACAAGCGCCAGTATGACAACTATCCCCGTGACAGCAAGACGAAGGTCTATCTTGGCGAATATGCCGCCAAGGACAAGAAACTCATCGACGCCCTTGCCGAGGGTCTCTATCTGCTCCATGTCGAGCGCAACGGTGATGTGGTGGCCATGACTTCGTATGCACCCCTCTTCGCCCGCAAGAACGGCACCCAGTGGAACCCCGACCTTATCTACTACGACAACGAGCGTCCGTTCCTCACCTGCAGTTACTATGTGCAGCAGATGTTCGGCCTGTCGTCAGGTAACTACTACTACGGCGACTGCGTGAAGTTTGAGGGCGATGCCGCTGACATCATCCAGCCCCAGGAGAATGTACACTATGGTCAGAGTGTCATCCTCAACACCAAGACGCGCCAGCTCTTCGTGAAGATCTGTAACGCCACCGCCGAGGCCAAGACGGCACACCTCAACCTGTCGCGTTTCAAGGTGGGTAAGTTTGCTGAAAAGATGACCATCTCCGGACAGCCCGAGGACGAGAACAACTTCGACAAGCAGCCCATCGCTCCCGTCAAGGAGACCATCAAGATGAAGAAGCGCATGGATATGGAGGTCGCCCCCTACTCCTTCTCACTGATCACCATCAAATTATAATTAATAATGTCACACAGATCTCACTGATCTCACAGATATCTGAGAATCAAGAATTTGAGAATTCCAGAATTATTCCAAGCCATTTGTCGCTGGCGACAATAATCTGTGTTATCTGTGAGATCTGTGTGACTAAACCATTAAAACTTATAGCCAAATGAAAAAAGTATTATCAACTATTCTGTTATGTGTGTTCGCCCTGACGGTGAGCGCACAGAAAGGTAAGGCCCAAAAAGCCGTCGTAAAAGAACCAGACCCCAACTTCTACATCTTCCTCTGTTTCGGACAGTCGAACATGGAGGGAGCAGCCCGTCCTGAGGCTCAGGACCTGAAGAGTCCCGGTCCACGATTCCTGTGGATGCCTGCCGTGGACTATCCCGCCACGGAGACACTCCCTGAACGTAAGATGGGCGAGTGGTATGAGGCCATTCCTCCCCTCTGCCGTCCCAACACGGGTCTGACCCCCGCCGACTGGTTCGGCCGTACGCTCGTGGAATCATTGCCTGAGAACATCAAGATCGGTGTCATCCACGTCGCCATCGGCGGTATCGACATCAAAGGTTTCCTCCCCGACAGCATCGACAACTACGTGAAGACCAAGGCCCCGGGCTGGATGAAGGGCATGCTCGCCGCCTACGACAACAACCCCTACAAGCGCCTGGTCACGCTGGCCAAGAAGGCTCAGAAGGATGGTGTCATCAAGGGCATCCTCATGCATCAGGGCGAGACGAATACGGGCGACCCGAAGTGGGCTGGCATGGTGAAAGAAGTGTACGACAATCTCTGTGGCGACCTGCAGCTGAAGCCAGAGGAGGTGAACCTCTATGCCGGCAATATTGTTCAGGCTGGTGGCAAAGGCGTCTGCATCGGCTGTAAGAAGCAGATCGACGAACTGCCCCAGACCCTCCACACCGCTCAGGTCATCTCTTCCGACGACTGTACCAACGGTCCCGACCGTCTGCACTTCGACGCAGCCGGCTATCGTGAGCTGGGTTGCCGTTATGGTGAGGCCGTCGCCCGTCATCTGGGTTACGAGCCCAAGCGTCCCTACATCGAGATGCCCAAAGGCATCGAGATACCTGCCGACGCCTTCATCGCCGAGACCACCGTTCCTGGCAATGAGTTCCCCAAGGTCGACAAGGAAGGTCGCGCCTATTTCCGCATCTCTGCCCCTGAGGCCCGTAAGGTCATCGTCGACATCTGCGACAAGAAGTACGACATGCAGCCCGACGGTAAGGGTAACTTCATGGCTGTCACCGATCCCCTCGTACCCGGCTTCCACTATTATTTCATGAATATCGGTGGTGTCAACTTCATCGATCCTGCCACAGAGACCTTCTTCGGCTGTAACCGTGAGTCGGGTGGTATCGAGATCCCTGAGGGCAGCGAGGGCGACTACTATCGTCCGCAGCAAGGTGTGCCCGCTGGTCAGGTGCGCAGCATCTACTACTACAGCAACGAGCAGAAGACGTGGCGCCACGCCATGGTCTACACGCCTGCCGAGTACGACCTGAAGGCCAACATCAAGAAGCGCTACCCCGTGCTCTATCTGCAGCATGGCATGGGTGAGGACGAGACTGGCTGGAGCAAGCAGGGTCACATGCAGCACATCATGGACAACGCCATCGCTGCAGGCCGTGCAGTGCCGATGATTGTGGTCATGGAAAGCGGTGACATCAAGGCCCCCTTCGGCCCCGGACAGTCCCGCGACCAGTATGGCAACTCGTTCTATCCCGTGCTGCTCAACGACCTCATCCCCTATATCGACGCAAACTTCCGCACGAAGACCGATCGTGAAAACCGTGCGATGGCTGGTCTCTCATGGGGTGGCCACCAGACCTTCGACATCGTACTCACCAACCTCGACAAGTTCTCCTATATGGGAACCTTCAGCGGTGCCATCTTCGGCCTCGACCTGAAGACCGCCTACAACGGCGTGTTCACCAATCCCGAGGCGTTCAACAAGCAGATCCACTACTTCCTGATGTGCAGTGGAACAGAGGGCATGGACAAGATGTTCGGCACGAAGAAGATGGTGGAGGACCTCAACGAGATGGGCATCAACGCCCACTACTCCGAGTCGACAGGCACCGCCCACGAGTGGCTCACCTGGCGCCGCGGCCTAAACGAGTTTATCCCACATCTGTTCAAGTAAGCAGATACCAATCCATTCAAGAAGTGCGCTGGCAGATTTGCCAGCGCACTTATATTATACGACACTCCCGTCAGAATCCTCATTCTCTTCGAGTTATTTCACCTTAGTCATTTCGAAAGTGGCGGTGTAGGTGGTATTGTCATCACGCATACGCAGGGCCCTTTGTCACGGCGTTGCTGCATATCAGCCTGATACTTCTTAAACTGCTCAGGCGTCATGATCTTCTGCAGTTCGGCCTCATAGGCCTTCATCGTCTCGTCCATCTCCTTGCGACGGTCCTGACGGTCACCTTTCGGAGGCTCTGGGCGCTCTCCTTTCACATCGCCTTTCGGAGGCTCTGGGCGTTGTCCTTTCATGCCGTGAGGCCCGTGATGGCGGGGATGATGGGGGCGCATCTTGTCGGCATACTTTGTGTTAAGTTCCAGCAACTGCCTGGCCTGCTGGTCGTTCAGTTGATAGTCCTTCACCAGACGGTCTGTGCGATGCTTCACCATCTCCTGCTTGCGGTTGTTGTCCTGTGGCGACTTGTTGTCGTCCTTGTTCTGTGCGACGGCTGCTGTACTTACCATCACGGCTGCCAAAAGTGTCATCATCATCTTTTTCATTGTCTTTCTCATTTATTAATTAGTGATACATGTTGTGGATTATCTCTTGAGTTGCAACTGCCTATTTGACTCTCCAATGCCCTCAACGTTTAATCCTCCGCACAGTCCTTTCAGCCAACGGGCCGATTTCTTCAACGAAACGATGAAATAGTTCTGCCGCCACCTGGGCCAAAACAGTCGGGGAACAGACAACATGCGTTCTGTCCGAGTTTGCAAAAAAACTAAATTTTCATTTCTTTGAGGCTGTTTTTTTATGGAATTTCCCGAAAGCACTATTGCAAAAGTAACATAAACTACGGCAAAAAATAACATTTCAATACTTTGAAACAAATTATAAAGTTTATGAAACAGAAAATAAATAGAGTTTCAAATATTTGCCGTAACTTTGCACCAAATTCAAGAATAAAATTGTTTTAGTTATATTAGTAGTTAGTAGTTTTTCCTTCCCCGGGGCCCAAGAAAAGCGTTTCTTGTCCCGGGGTTCTTTTTAGAAACAAAATCAAAGAATTATAAATATGAACAGACTATTGATCACCATGCTGCTCAGCGCCCTCACCACCATGAGCGCTCAGGCACAACAGCACAAGTTATGGTACAGCCAGCCGGCCCGCCACTGGCTGGAGGCCCTGCCCGTAGGCAACTCCCACCTCGGCGCCATGGTCTATGGCAAGACTGACACCGAGGAGATCCAACTGAACGAGGAGACCTTCTGGAGCGGTTCCCCCCACGACAACAACAGTCCTGAGGCCAAGGCCCATCTGCAGGAAGTGCGCGACTCCATCTTCGCCGGCAAGGAAGAGTCCGCCCACGCCCTCATCGACAAATACTTCATCAAAGGCCCTCACGGACAGAAATACCTGCCCCTGGGCGACCTGAGGCTGGCTTTCGACTATCAGGGGCAGTCTGCTCCCACCGACTACCGCCGCGAACTGAGCCTGGCCGATGCGCTGGCCACCACGAGTTACGAGGTGGACGGCGTGAGATACAAACGGACGGTCTTTGCCTCGCAGGCAGACAACGTCATCATCATACAAGTGACGGCCAGCAAGAGAAAGGCGCTGAACTTCACCGTGTCGTATGCCCTCGACGGCCAGCAGCCTGACGGCAAGACCGTGGGCAAGCACGAGAAGGCTTACATTATAAATAATGTGGAACATGAAGGCATAGCAGGTAAACTGCAGGCCGAGGTACGCGTGAAAGTGACGGCCGACGGCGCTGTCAGCGACGGGAACAACAGCATGAACGTGGACAAGGCCACCACCGCCACCATCTATGTCACCGCCGCAACGAACTACGTGAACTACCACACCATCAACGGCAATCCAGCACTGAAGAACGTAGAGACGATGGCCTCTATCAAGAAAAAGAGTTACCAGCAACTTCTGAAGGACCATCTGCAGAAATACCAGGAACAGTACAACCGCGTATCGCTGACGCTGGGTAATCAGAACACTCAGATTCCCACTGACCAGCGCCTCGCAGCCTTCAATACATCAGCAGGCGAAACCGCAAATGGTAAATCTATCGACCTCGACATGGTGTCGCTGATGATGCAGTACGGCCGCTATCTGCTGATCTCCTCGTCGCAGCCTGGCGGACAGCCTGCCAACCTCCAAGGCGTGTGGAACAACAAGAAAGACGCCCCTTGGGACTCGAAATACACCATCAACATCAATGCCGAGATGAACTACTGGCCTGCCCTCGTGGGCAACCTCGCCGAGACGCAGCAGCCGTTCTTCTCGATGATCCGCGACCTGAGTGAGACGGGAGCGAAGACAGCCCAGGAGATGTACGGCTGTCGTGGCTGGGTAGCCCATCACAACACCGACCTCTGGCGCATCGCGGGACCTGTCGACGGTACCCCATGGGGCATGTTCCCCACTGGCGGTGCGTGGCTCACCACCCACCTCTGGCAACACTATCTCTACACGGGCGACAAGCAGTTCCTGGAAGAATACTATCCCGTGATGAAGGGCGCCGCTGACTTCCTGACCGACTATCTGCAGCCCTATCCCGCTGACGGCTACATCAAGCAGGCCGCAGGCTGGCTCGTCACCGCGCCCACCGTCTCGCCCGAACACGGTCCTGTGGGCAAGAACACCACCGTCACCGCTGGTTCGACGATGGACAACCAGATCGTCTTCGACGTGCTCTCGCAGACCCTCGCCGCCGCCAAAGTCCTCGGCAAGGACCAATCTCAAATCTCAAATCTCAAAACTCAAATCTCAAAACTCCCTCCCATGCAGATAGGCCGCTACGGCCAGTTGCAGGAGTGGATGCAGGACGGCGACGACCCCAAGGACGAGCACCGTCACATCTCCCACCTCTACGGCCTCTATCCCTCTAACCAGATCTCGCCATACTCCCACCCCGACCTCTTCACCGCCGCCGCCAACACCCTGAACCAGCGTGGTGACATGGCCACGGGCTGGAGTCTCGGCTGGAAGATCAACTTCTGGGCCCGTATGCTCGACGGCAACCATGCCTTCCGCATCATCAAGAACATGCTGAACATGATTCCCTACACCACCGAATGGGGACCCCGTGGCGGTACTTATCCCAATCTCTTCGACGCCCACCCGCCCTTCCAGATCGACGGTAACTTCGGCTGTGCGGCAGGTGTCTGTGAGATGCTCCTTCAGAGCCACGACAATGCCGTCCACCTGCTCCCCGCCCTGCCTGACGACTGGCGCGAGGGTGAAGTGAAAGGTCTGCAGGCCCGTGGTGCCTTCACCGTCGATATGGCGTGGGCAGAGGGCAAACTGCAACAGGCCACAATCACGTCGAAGATCGGTGGCACCCTGCGTCTGCGCTCCTACGTCCCCCTGCAGGGCAACGGTTTGCGCAAGGCCTCAGGATTCTGTCCCAACCCCCTGTTCGCATCACCGGAAATCCGCCAGCCCCTGCATTCAGAGGAGTTGACGGAGTTCCCGCTGATCCCCCTGAAGGAGGTCTTCGAGTACGATATCGACACTACGCCAGGGCAGGTAATCACCGTCAGCAAGCAGTAAACAGCCACGCCTACAGGCCTAAAAAATGTCAATGATACTTATGCGAAAGTATTTGTTACAAATGGGAATATTTAATGCCGTAAAAATTCGTAACTTTGCGGCGTTAAATTCCCGTATATGAATTACCGCTTATTATCAACTATCATTTGTTTCTGTGCCGGCCTTCAGTTGTCGGCACAGAATTTTCCTTATCAGAATCCTCAACTGAGCGCCAAGGAGCGCGCAGTGGATCTCTGCAGTCGTCTGACCCTTGATGAGAAGGCCATGCTGATGCTCGACGAGAGTCCTGCCATCCCACGCCTCGGCATCAAGAAGTTCTTCTGGTGGAGCGAGGCTCTCCACGGAGCAGCGAACATGGGCAATGTCACCGTGTTCCCTGAGCCTGTGGCCATGGCATCGTCGTTCAACCCCGACCTGCTCTACAACTGTTTCGACGTGGCCTCGACGGAGTTCCGCGCCCAGTACAACCACCGTATGCACGACCTCAACGGCGAGGACGAGAAATTCCACAGTCTCTCGGTATGGACGCCGAACGTGAACATCTTCCGTGACCCCCGCTGGGGACGCGGACAGGAGACCTACGGCGAAGACCCGTATCTGACGAGTGTGATGGGTGTGCAGGTGGTTCGTGGCCTGCAGGGACCTGAGGATGCGAAGTACCGCAAACTCTGGGCCTGTGCCAAGCACTATGCCGTACACAGCGGTCCTGAGTACACCCGCCACACAGCCAATGTCAACAACGTCTCGCCCCGTGACTTCTGGGAGACCTACATGCCCGCCTTCAAGGCCCTGGTGCAGGATGCCAAGGTGCGTGAGGTGATGTGCGCCTACCAGCGTCTCGACGACGATCCCTGCTGTGGCTCGAACCGTCTGCTTCAGACCATCCTCCGCGACGAGTGGGGATTCGAATACCTTGTGGTCAGCGACTGCGGTGCCGTCAGCGATTTCTACACCTCTCACAAGAGTTCTTCCTCGCCCGTCACCGCCTCTGCCAAGGCCACGATAGCGGGCACGGACGTGGAGTGCGGCTTCGGCTATGCCTATAAGAGCATCCCAGAGGCCGTGAAGCGCGGGCTCATCACTGAGGCAGAGGTCGACAAACACGTGATCCGTCTGCTCGAGGGCCGTTTCGACCTGGGTGAGATGGACGACCCCTCACTCGTGGAGTGGTCTAAGATCCCCTACTCCGCCATGTCCACCAAGGCTTCAGCCCAACTGTCGCTCGACATGGCCCGTCAGACCATCGTGCTGCTCCAGAACAAAGGCAACATCCTGCCCTTGAAGAAGAATGCGGAGAAGATTGCCATTATCGGTCCCAATGCCGACAACACCCCGATGATGTGGGGCAACTACAACGGCACGCCCAATAAGACCATCACCATCCTCGACGGCGTCAAGGCCAAGCAGAAGAAACTGTTCTATAAAGCCGGCTGCGACCTGACCTACGACAAGGTGATGGAGTGTCTCATGGCCACTGACTGCGTCGCCCCTGACGGAAAGAAAGGCCTCAAGGGCACCTTCTGGAACAACCGCAAGATGGAGGGCAAGCCCGTCTCCACACAATACTATACCACCCCGCTGGCTGTCACCACCTTCGGCATGCACAACTTCGCCCCAGGCGTACAACTCGAGGACTTCTCCGCGAAGTACGAGACCGTCTTCACCCCGAAGGAAGCAGGCGAATATGTAGTGAACGTCGACGGCACAGGCCATTTCGAACTCTACATCGACGGCGAGCGGAAGTTCATGCACCACATCTGGCGCACCACTCCCAACCGCGTGGCCATCCAGGCTGAGAAGGGCAAGAGTTACAACATCGAAGTACGCTTCTCACACGTCCATACCTACAATGCCGACCTGAAGATCAACATCGCCCGCGAACTGTCTATCGACTACCAGCAGACCATCGCCCAGTTGAAGGGTATCGACAAGGTGATCTTCGTAGGAGGTATCGCCCCGAGCCTCGAAGGCGAGGAGATGCCCGTCGACATCGACGGCTTCAAGGGTGGCGACCGCACGAACATCGAACTGCCGAAGGTACAGCGCGACTTCCTCAAGGCCCTGAAAGAGGCTGGCAAGCAGGTGATCTTCGTCTGCTGCTCAGGCTCTGCCATCGCCCTGTTGCCTGAGACGGAGGCCTGCGACGCCATCGTACAGGCCTGGTATCCGGGTCAGGAGGGTGGCACGGCCGTGGCTGATGTGCTCTTCGGCGACGTGAACCCCTCTGGCAAACTGCCCGTAACCTTCTATAAGAGTTCGTCGCAGTTGCCCGACTACGAGGACTACTCGATGAAAGGCCGCACCTACCGCTACTTCAACGATCCGCTCTTCGCCTTTGGCTACGGCCTGAGTTATACCACCTTCGAGGTGGGAGAAGCCGCCACATCCGGTACTCCTGGAAATAAAGGATTCGCCGTATCCGTGCCCGTTAAGAACACAGGAGCCCGCCAGGGTGCCGAGGTCGTACAACTCTATATCCGCGACCTCGCCGACAAGGAAGGTCCGCTGAAGTCGCTCCGAGGTTTCAAGAAGGTGCAACTGAATCCGGGACAGACCACCACGGCTACCATCGCCCTCGACAAGAAGAGTTTCGAGTTCTGGGACGCCGAGACCAACACCATGCGTACCAAGCCCGGCTCCTACGAGATCCTCTATGGCAACAGTTCGCAGGACAAGGACCTGAAAAAATTAACAGTAACCATTCAATAACACATTAAACTTTATTTAATCAACAGTATGAAAAAAAGATTCTTTACAGGTTTGGTGCTCGTATGCATGAGCATCTTACCAACCATGGCACAATGGGGACGTCCCGTTGACTATTCAGCGGGCCCCGGACTCAAGGATGCCTACAAGGACTACTTCACGATTGGCGTAGCCGTCAACAAGGCCAACATCTCTGATCCCGCCCAGACTGCCATCATCAAGAAGCAGTTCAACAGCGTGACAGCCGAGAACGCCTGGAAACCAGGCGAGATTCATCCGAAAGAGGGTGTCTGGAACTTCGGCTTAGCCGACAGCATCGCCAACTTCTGCCGTGAGAACGGTATCAAGATGCGTGGCCACTGCCTCTGCTGGCACTCTCAGTTTGCCGACTGGATGTTCACCGACAAGAAGGGCAAGCCCGTGAAGAAGGAAGTGTTCTACGAGCGTCTGCGCGAGCATATCCACACCGTGGTGAACCGTTATAAGGACGTGGTCTATGCCTGGGACGTGGTCAACGAAGCCATGGCCGACGACGGCCGTCCGTTCGAGTTCGCCAACGGTAAGATGGTTCCTGCCAGCCCCTATCGCCAGAGCCGTCATTTCAAACTCTGCGGCGACGAGTTCATCGCCAAGGCCTTCGAGTTCGCCCGTGAGGCTGATCCCACTGGCGTGCTGATCTACAACGACTACAGTTGTGTCGACAACGGCAAGCGCGAGCGTATCTACAACATGGTGAAGAAGATGAAAGACGCTGGTGTGCCCATCGACGGTATCGGCATGCAGGGTCACTACAACATCTACTTCCCCGATGAGGAGCAACTTGAGAAGGCCATCAACCGTTTCAAGGAGATTGTCAACATCATCCACATCACCGAACTCGACCTCCGTACCAACACCGAGAGCGGTGGACAGTTGATGTTCGCCCGTGGCGAGGCCAAGCCCCAGGCTCCCTATATCGGCACCCTGCAGGAAGACCAGTACGCACGTCTGTTCAAGGTGTTCCGCAAGCACGCTGACGTCATCAAGAACGTGACCTTCTGGAACCTCAGCGACAAAGACTCGTGGCTGGGTGTGAACAACCATCCGCTTCCCTTCGATGAGAACTTCAAGGCCAAGCGCTCACTCCAGATCATCCGCGAGTTCGACGCTGCTGCTGACAAGCGCGTGCCGAAGGACGACTGGGTACCCAACCCCATGAACCAGCCCGGACAGGAGTATCCGCAGGTGAACAGCGAGGGCTTCGCCCGTTTCCGCGTAGTGGCTCCTGACGCCAAGTCTGTCATTGTCAGCCTCGGCCTCGGCGGTCGTGGTGGCACCGTGCTCCGCAAGGATAAGGACGGCGTGTGGACAGGCACCACTGAGGGCCCGATGGATCCTGGCTTCCACTACTACCACCTGACCATCGACGGCGGTGTGTTCAACGATCCCGGCACCCACAACTACTTCGGCTCCTGCCGCTGGGAGAGCGGTATCGAGATTCCCGCCCCCGATCAGGACTTCTACGCCTGGCGCAAGGACATTCCTCACGGCAACATCCAGCAGGTGAACTTCTGGTCTGAGAGCACTGGCAAGATGCAGACTGCCAATGTCTATCTGCCCAGTGGCTACGGCAAACTCGTAAAGGGCAAGAACGGCAAACTCGAGCAGACTCGATATCCCGTCCTCTACCTACAGCACGGTTGGGGTGAGAACGAGACCAGTTGGCCCGTACAGGGCAAGGCCGGCATCATCATGGACAACCTGATTGCCGACGGCAAGATCAAGCCCTTTATCGTCGTCATGGCCTATGGTCTGACCAACGACTTCAAGTTCGGCACCATCGGCAAGTTCACCGCCGAGGAGTTCGAGAAACTGCTCATCGATGAACTCATGCCCGTCATTGACAAGCAGTTCCTCACCAAGCCCGACAAGTGGAACCGTGCCCTGGCAGGTCTCTCGATGGGTGGTATGGAGACGAAACTCATCACCCTGCGCCGTCCCGAGGTGTTCGGCTACTGGGGTCTGCTCTCTGGCGGTCAGTATGCTCCCGATGAGATCAAGGATCCGAAGGTGGCTAAGTACATCTTCGAGGGCTGCGGTGACAAGGAGAATCCCGACGGCATCAACAAGAGCGTTGCCGACCTGAAGGCTGCAGGCTACAACGCCGAGGGTCTCATCTCCGAGGGCACGGCCCACGAGTTCCTCACCTGGCGCCGCTGCCTCTACCAGATGGCCCAGAGCCTGTTCAAGTAAACTTACGCAAACATCACTTAACACTTTAAGGGCGAACTATCACGTTCGCCCTTTTTTTTATACATGATGAGGTAATTTCAGTTTTTTTTTACCATAGCACTCAAAATCTTTTTTAAACCCAAATCGGTCGTTAGACTGATTTGGGTTTATTATTCTCTTTTGTTTTTTTATTTTAATGTTCAAATTGTTTTTTGTTTTGCCCTTTGTTGGTCAGTCAGGGCGAGGCTGATGGGGTAAGTACCTCGGAGGTGCTGGGGTCTTTATACCTTATTTATATTTATTCTGTATCAGTAAGTCAAAGATCGGTGTCGAATCAGGTTTGACTAGTGTCGTTTGTTCTGATTGACGATGCAATGACAGTGCAAGCCGAATGCAATCAAAGCTCGCTTTAGATTGCTGAGGCGCAGCCTGTCTTAGCGAGAGCAAAGTTACGGCGGTTTTCGGCTCATTCCAACAAATTTCATGTTTTTCGCCTCGAGTTGTGATGACACCTACGCGATTTGCATGACACCCGTTTGAACGCTTGTCATACGTGTCATGTCAAGGCGAAAAAAAGTGCGAAAAACATGCTGAACAACGGCTTAATGATGGCGCTTTTCATTTTGCCTTTTCATTCCTCTTCCTCGGCTTCTGTCCCTTTCCGCCTACAAAATTACTACATTCCTCCGACTCACTTCATCCCAATTCATCTTAACTCATCCCAATTCATCCATTTTAATCCTAATTAATCTTTACTCCCCACCCCCTGCCACTTTACTCCGTAAACCCTGCCTGTTTACTCCGTTACCGATGCCTCCTGACCTTATAAAGGATAGGACTTTATCTATATAACACCCTATCCTTTACACCCATTCCAGGCATCCCTTACGCCCTTAACTGCCGTCCTTATTCAACTGCAAAGATACAAATATTCCTTGAACTATGCAAGTAAAAAGTCAATAGAATAAAGAGAAATTGCACTTTTCTCTCTCGTGCAATGACTGCTTAAATTATTTAACACTATTCATACTCCTAGGGAGACACATTCTGTCTTGCAAATGCATTTTGCAGATGCAATTTGTGCAAATGCAATTTGTGCAATTGCTAAATTAAAAACAATCAAAAATCTCTTCAATAATAATTTAATATTATTATATATTATAATATATAATAATATTAATATAATAATATATTTAAATGAATACATTTTTGATTTTCAAATTGCACAATTGCACAATTGCACAATTGCTAAAGCACACGGGGTCAGAGTGCTGTGCGTACTATTTCGATTATCCATTTGCAACCTTGCAACTTGCAACTTTGCAACTTGCAAAAAGATTAGTTTGGATGATTATGGATGAATTGGGATGAGTTAAGATGAGTTGGGATGAAGTGAGTTGGAAAAAGGTTGTAATTTTGTAGGCGGAAAGGGACAGAAGCCGAGGGAGAGGAATGAAAGAGGCAAAATGAAAAGGCGCCATCATTAAGCCACGTTCTTGCGTCCCGCTGGTAGCAAGCGACCAGAGGTCGAGCGCAGACCACCCCGCCCATACGGGCACCCCTCCTGACTCAGGAGGGGAAGAAGATACTTTAAGCGCAGACTATCCGCCTCCGGAGTAATCTCGCGCCTTCAGCCTCGGAAGAGGCTGTCCCCCGCACCACCGCGCCACCGTGCTCCTACCCAACTACTGCGATACGATACTTTCCGAGAAATAATGATCGCGCAATGGCTTGGTGGCGGGGGCACCGCGGAGAATGACCTCCTGCTGCAGACGGATGTCGGCAGAGGAAGCACCCACCTTGACGATGTATGTGCCAGGCTCGATGTTCCACTGGCGAACACCACCCTTATGGCTGTAGAAGCCGAACTGATCGGTGAAGAGGCGCGTGGTGACGGTCTTCGTCTGTCCTGGCTCCAGCGTGATGCGGGCGAAGCCTTGCAGTTGAAGGGGACGTATCTGCAGGGTGCTGTCCTTGGGAGAGAGGTAGACCTGCGCAATCTCGTCAGCGGCCATGCTGCCCGTGTTCTTCACCTGGAAGGTCAGTTCCACGAAGTCGTCGGAGGTCTGAGCCTCGCTGGATGCCTGCAGGTTCTGATAGTCGAAGGTGGCGTAACTCAAGCCGTAGCCAAAGGGCCATTGGACTTTAGAGGCCTGAGGTTGGAGGTTGGAGGTCAGGGATGGGTCCAGGGGCAGGGAATTGTAGCAAAGAGGCTCGTTGAGTTCGGTGCTGGGATAGGAGACGGAGAGTTTGGCTGAAGGCGATATCTTGCCATAGAGGATATCGGCCACTGCACGCCCACCTTCCTCACCTGGATACCAGGCCTGGATGACAGCAGCGCAGCGCTCTGCAAGACCTGAGATGACCTGCGCACGACCTCCGAACACGACGAGCACGACGGGCTTGCCTGTCTGGATGAGTTCCTCGACATATTGTTCCTGACGGCCTGGCAGACGGAGCCCCTGACGGTCACGGTTCTCACCACAGAGCATCACGTTCTCGCCCATGGCGGCGATGATGACATCAGCATCCTTGGCCATGGCGAGGGCCTCAGCCTTGTCGGCTTTCTCGCCGGCATCCACCTTACGGTGCAGGATATCGTATTCCCAGGCACGCTCATCGCCGAGTTCGCTGAACTTGGTCTCAATGTCTTCCGTCCAGTCGCAACCTCTTGAGTACATGAGGTTCACACCCTCGGGCTTGCTGGCTGTCATTCCCTCTAACAACTTGACGATATGTGGCTCGCTGGGGGTATCCTCCATCTTCTTCCAGAAGTAGGACATGGCGGGGTAGGTATAGTCGCCGCACATGGCCCAGATGGAGTTGGCATTGGGACCGGTCAGCAACACCGTCTTGGTTTCGGGGGCCTCCGTACTCCCGTACCCCCCAAAAAGCGGGAGGATGCCGTTGTTCTCAAGCAACACGACGGACTGAGCGGCGATGTCGTAGGCCGTCTGGCGCTCGGCAGGGGTGTCGAGTTGGATATCTTCCTTAGAATACAGATAGGCATCGCTGTCGAAAAGTCCGGCACGGAACTTGTGGCGCAGCACGTTCTTCACAGCACGTTCAAAGGTCTCGGGTTTCACCAGTCCCTCGTCGATAGCCTGCTGCAGATGCTGATAGTTGGCTCCAAAGGGGAAGTCGACGTCATTGCCGCCATTGATAGCGGCAGCAGCCTTCTGCACGGGTGTCTCCAGGTCAGGCAACTGGTCGATGGCGGTATAGTCGCTCACAACCATGCCGTCGAACCCAAGATAGCCACGGAGGATCTCGTTGAGAATCTCACCGTTGGCCACGCACTTCGTTCCGTGAACGGCATGATAGCCAGGCATCACACACTTACTGCCTGCCTGACGGATCATCGCCTCGTGGGGCAACAGGATCTCCTCCATCAGTTCCTTCTCGTCGGCATCACCACCGCCACCATAGCCGAGGTAGTGCTTCGAACAGGCGCCGACACCTTTCTTCAGGTTACCCTGTTGCAGACCCTTCACAAAGGCTACGCCCATGGCTGCCGACAGATAGCCGTCTTCGCCATAGGACTCTTCCAAACGGTTGAAGGAGGGGTTACGACACACGTCGACCATCGGTGAGAGGGCGAGTATGCCGCCCATCTTGCGAAGAGCCGTACTCGTCTGTAGCGTCTTCAGTTCTGCCAGTTCCGTATTGAATGAACAGGCCTGACCTATCTGCTGGGGGTAGATCGTGGATCCTTTAGTGTTGACACCAGAGAGCACCTCCTCATGCAGAAGGGCGGGGATGCCGTTAGGGGTATTGTGGATGAGCCAGTCCTGGATGGCGGCAGCACGGTCGCGCAGCACGTTGGGGTCGCGGGGCTGTTGCATACAGAACTGCGAGAAGTGGCCAATACCATAGGGGATCAGTTCGCGGCATTTGGCAGTATCCAACTGTCCCTCGTCGCTGAAGAGGTCGTCCATATACATGCTCTTCAGTTGGGCGATGCGCTCTTCCTGCGACATCTTGCCGTAGAGTTCATCCACCTGCTGCTCGATATCCACAGCGGTGTTGCAGCCTGCCAACAGTATTGTCACACTCATAAGTAATCCTTTTAGTTTCATTTTTTATTGCTTATATTATTATGTTTGCAGTTTACAGTTGAATACTTGGCAAAGCCACTCTCTGACTGTAGATGTAATCATCTGTAAACTGTAAACTGTAAACCGTTACTTAAACTGCCACCAGTCGAGACGTACGTCACCAGAGGTGTTGCTGAAACACAGATAGAGGTCATGTACACCAGAAGCATTGCTCACCTTCGTGTTGAAGGTACGATAACTGTCAACAGAGCCAGTCCTGGAGATGAGTGTCTGTCCAATGACAGGACCGTTCTGGCTGTCGAGTCTGAGGGTGACGGTACAAGCGCCAGTGCCCGCTGCGGAGATGCTGAAGCGGGAGGCTCCCCTGCCGAAGTCCACACCACGGAGTTTGATCAGTTCACCGTCGTTGATGTCGAAGATATACATATTCTTCTTTCCCGTCGACGTAGGCATGTCTGCCACGACACCCGTGTTGGGGATGCCCATCTTGGCTGACTTCAGACCATATCCCCAGGCCATCGTCTCAGCCTCGACACGCTGGTAGGGGTTGAGCCAGCAGAGTTGTTTCACAGGCTCCTGATCCAGCCAGTAGGGCACCTCGTTGATGGTGCCATCGGCATTGTAGGTAATCTCTGCGGCAGAGACGGAGCGACGCTCGTGGTGAGTGAAGGTGTCGAGATGCATGAGGTCGTAGTTCTGGCCGAAGATATAAGAGTGGCCCTTGAAGTCGCAGATGCCAGGGTGATTGCCACGGTCGCGGAGTGTGGGGCGCATGATGTAGTTCTTCCACTCCCAGGGTCCTGTAGGCGAGTCGCTCATGGCATAGCCGAGGGCCTCTGGACAGCAGGTGCTGGCGAAGGCGCAGTAGTAGTGTCCATTGCGCTTATAAAACCACGGGCCTTCCTGGTAGTGCTTGATATGCGGCAACTTGGTCACCTCGCCCTTTAATGAAATCATATCCTCGTTGAGAGGAGCATAGAACGTGTGAGGATTTCCCCAGTAGAGCCAAGCCTGTCCGTCGTCGTCGGTATAGACGGATGGGTCGATGTCGAACCAGTTGCTCTGATCCCACACCAATGGCTTACCAAGGGGATCATGAAAAGGGCCGTAGGGGGAGTCGGCCACCAGCACGCCAATGCCGTGGCCGTGGAGTGGTGCATAGAGATAGTACTTGCCGTTGCGCTCTACGGTCTGGATGGCCCAGCCACCGTTCTCACGAGAGCGCCAGGAGAAGTCCTTCAGCGAGGCCACGGCACCATGCTCCGTCCAGTTCACCATGTCTGTCGTCGACCACAACAGCCAGTCGTACATGAAGAAGCCCGCCGAACTCTTCTCGTTCACATCAGGGATATCCTCGGGAGAGGCATCGTGTGAGGTAAAGAGGAACAGGCGGTCGCCCACCACGAGCGGTGAGGGGTCGGCGGTGTATTTCGTCTGGAAGAGGGGGAGGTTCATGCTGATCTCACCTTTCGCAGCGGCCTGGAGCATCAGCGAATCGAGAATGGACTCGAGAGCGTGACGGCGCTCAGGCCAGTTGGGATAGTCGTCGGCCTTGAGGGTGAAGGTTTGTTGACAGTTTACTGTTGACTGTTTACAGGTGATTACATCTGAGGCGGAGGAACAGATGCAGAATGGCGGGAGTTTCTTGGCGGCGATAAACTTATCGGCCATCACGTCGGCGCCGCCGATCTTGAACCAACTCTCCACCGTGTCATCCTTGCCTGGGATGAGGCGGATGCAGAACTGCGGTTCACCGCCAGCAGGCATATAGCAGGCACGGTTGTCGTTGAGGTCGTAACTCACCACCCCATGCTCCATCTCGCCCATGTTCATATAATTAAAGGTGGCGGCGGGATTGTTGCAGATGCTGGGTTTGAAGCCTTTCGACGGGGCGAGATACATGTTCTGGGGATCAGCCACAGGTGTGCCGTCCACGAGAAAATAGTAGGTAAAGGCCTCATAGATATGCTCGTCGACCTCTGCACTCCACACACCGTCGCTGTCGCGCTCCATGGTGATGGGTTTGCCAAAGATTTCGCCAGCCAACTTCACCTCCTTGGCATCAGGGGCCTTCATACGGAAGATCACGCTGTCGTACTTATATTCCGGTGAAAGGATGGGACGCGGGAAGAGACGGGCCATCACACCTGCGGTGAACTGCGGTTCCTTGCCTGTGGCGGCGAGGGCTGGCTGACCGTTCTTCATCGCCTCCTCAGCGGCCTCCGGCCTGAAAAGCAGAGGCAGGGTCTTCGAGAGGAAGTATTTCGCGTTCATCCATGTGTGGCCGAACTTGTCGTGGGTGTACTCCTTCACGCTGCGGATGCCTTTCTTGTCGAGAAACTCCATATAGTCACGGGCGTTGCCGAAGAGGAAATCGTCGGTACCCACACCCAGCCAGAACAGGCGGATCTTGCTGTTCGTCTCCTGGGCGTTGTCATAGACATGGGGCAGGGTCGTGGAGGTGAACGAACTGTAACTGCACAGATAGGCGAACTTGTCGAGATTGGTCAGACCATTGGCCAGAGCCTGGTTGCCTCCTCGTGAGAATCCTCCGATGGCGCGATGGTCGGCATCGTTGATCGTGCGGTAGTGCTGCTCGATATAGGGCATCAGGTCGTTGGTGAGGTCGAGGCTGAAGATGTCCTTGCCGAACATGGTCTGCGGCACACCAGCACTGGCGGGAGGTGCGGGCAGCAACTTATAGGGATTGCCGTAGGGCAGCACCACGATCATCTCCTCTGCCTTCCCCTCTGCCAGGAGGTTGTCGAGGATATAGTTCACGCGGCCTACCTTATAATATACCTCTTCTGTATCCGTCGTACCGCTGATGCAGTAGAACACGGGGTATTTCTTATCCTTGTTCTCCTTGTACTTTGGGGGCAGATAGACGATGGCCTGATTGGTGGCACCCAGGTTCTTCGAGTAGTAATGGATATATTCTATCTGTCCGTGGGGCACGTTCTTGATGTCGTGCGCCAGACTGCCCTTGCTGGCAGGAATCTCCAACAGGCTGTTCTTGAAACCCTCATTGGGGAAGTACAGGGGATTCTCGGGGTCCATCACGCTCACACCGTCGACGATGAAGCAGTAGGGGTACATGTCAGGAGCGGCAGGACCCAGGGTGACGGTCCACAGTCCCGTCTGGGCGTCGCGCTGCATGGCGTTGCGCCCTGCGAACTGCACATCGACCAGCACCTCCTTGGCCTGGTCGTTCTTGTACTGGAATGTCACGGTGCCGTCAGCGTTGCAGATGGTCTGCGCCATACTGGACGTGGGACACAAACAACAAATCATCACTAATAAACTCGTCAATAGTCTTTTCATAAGTCTTATGTTTTTAATGTTTCTACTTTTTCACCTTCAAATGTCCGTCGATGATGTAGACGCCTTTCTGCAGCGGATTCCGGACCTTGCGTCCCTGCAAGTCGTAGACACTCTTTCCACTTTCCTCTTTCCTCATTCCGCTAATCCCAGTCCCGTCGCCTGCATGGGGATAGTCCACCAGATAATAGGCCGCATACCAGTCCATGCAGGCCTTGCCACAGGCTTCCTCCTCGCCGTCGAAAGCAGGTACCACGGAACCATCTGCCAGAAGTCGGTCTTCATCTATCAGGCAACCTGTACCTGATAGTGTCATGGAGATATTCCCGAAGTGGTCGAGCATGGCCTTGTAGCACGCCCCCCATTTAGAGGTGGATCCCGTTGACCATGTCCCGTAGTTAGGCTCTACCCACTCGCCATGTTCGTTATAGTGGCCGGCTCCAGGCTTCTTCGGGCTCCAGTCCACCTCAGTGATGATGACAGGGGCGAAGTCTACGACGGGTACGGAATTATGGAACTCTTTAATCTTGTCGTTCTGGCTCTTCTCTATATTCTTGTCGCGATCCACCTTCTCGTCGCTGCAACCATACCAGCCCGTATAGTCATGAACAGCATATCCAATGTTGTCGCCCTCGATGGGATGAGTCTTATAGTTCTTATAGTTCGACTGCCAGCCTGTACCTGGTGCCCAGACGACACCCGTGAAACCATTCTCGCGGATTTTGTCGACGATGGGCTGGAAGTAGTCGTGCAGGGCCTCTGGCTTATCCTGTCCTAGAGCATTGTTCAGACGAACGGGCTCGTTGGCAAGTTCGATGCTGACCTGTCCTGCATGTTCCTTCACAAAGTCCTGCTGCGAGAAGATATCCCAAACGGTCATCAGGTACTGTTGATAATAGTCACCCACTTTCAGGTTGCCTGGGCAGACACCTGGCGGCCGCACCACGACATACATGCCGTGGTTCATCGCCTTCTCTGCGAGTTTCAGGTAAAGCGTTTCCAAGAAATGCGACAGGCGCTCAGGGTTGAACTTCCTGATATCCGCCTCGCCTCCGGCATCAGCAGCCTGACCCTCAGAGCCGTCATAGACATAACTGTCGCGGGGATCGTTCGTCCAGGCTGGGTCAAGGTGCAGACGGAACACGTTACACTTCGCCTGCTCCAGACCCGTGAAGATTGTCTCAAAATATTCAAGGCATCTTTTTGCTCCGGCATTGTCGTAGTTGGTATTGTTAATCCATGGTGCACCCCACCGCCAGCCGTTGAAATACATGTTCGGCGTGTCCATCACGCCATGGAGCACCACATGGTTGCCGAATTGGTCAACGAGCCAGCGCCCTTCCACGTGAATCGGAGGCAGAGGCTTCACCCCCTGGGCCACACACAGGGTCGTAAGTCCGGATAGAACACCAAAAATAAATAATAGTCTCTTCATGAACACTACTTTTTTGGGTACAAAGTTACGAATAATTCTGCATAGTTGTTCCTTTGCAGCCTTATCATTTTATAACAGATACTTTACGAAATGTTACATTCATGACCTCAAACAGCAAATTCGTTTGGAGAATTGTGAGGAAAAAGTTATATTTGCAGTTCAAAAACTTAAATTCTTTTTAGATAACTTCATTATATGATGAAAAGGAACTTAATTTCATTACTCTTGGGTGTGCCACTTCTTATGTCGGCACAGAACCCTGTCATCCGTGACCAGTTCTCGGCTGACCCTACTGCGCGCGTATTTAATAATAAGGTGTACCTCTACCCCTCGCACGACATCAAGCCCCCCGTCGGACAACGGCAGGACTGGTTCTGCATGGAGGACTACCATGTGTTCTCATCCGAGAATCTCACCGATTGGACAGACCACGGTGTGATTGTCACCCAGAACAAAGTACCCTGGGTGCGTCCCGACTCCTATTCGATGTGGGCACCCGACTGCATCGAGCGCAACGGCAAGTACTATTTCTACTTCCCCTCCGCTCCCAAAGGAGCCATGCGCGGCTTTGGTGTCGGCGTGGCTATCGCAGACAGACCTGAGGGGCCGTTCATCCCTGAGCCAGAGCCTATCAAAGGCATTAACGGCATCGACCCCTGTGTGCTTCAGGCATCTGACGGCAACGCCTACATCTTCTGGGGTGCAGGACGCTGTGCCAAACTCAAGCCCAACATGAAGGAACTGGCCGACGACACTCCAAAGGAGAAAGTAAAGTGGGGTGAGCGCGAGTTCGAGATGATGGGTGTGAACTGTCTCAAGGACCTGCCCAATCGTCAGGCTGAAGGACCGTTTGCCTTCGAGTATAACGGCAACTACTACCTCACCTATCCATACGTCCGTAAGAATACCGAAGTGCTCGGCTACGCCATGAGTAAGAACCCGATGGGTCCCTACGAGTACAAGGGACTGATTATGGCCGAGCACGACAACGGCTGCTGGACTAACCACCACAGCATCGTCAACTACAAAGGTCAGTGGTATCTGTTCTATCACCGCAACTGGTTCTCGCCCAGCGACGACAAGCGCCGTTCTGTCTGCATCGAGAAACTCTATTTCAATCCCGACGGCACCATCCAGGAGGTGAAGCCCACCCTGCGCGGCGTAGGTATCAACCAGGCTACCGAGAAGATTGAGATCGACCGTTACAGCAGCGCCAGCGAGGGTGTGACTTATACGCTCATCGATACCGTCAACACCTTCCGCAGTTATCAGGCCACGATTCCCGCTAAAGGCTGGCTGAAGTATAATGACGTCGATTTCAGCAGCCTCACTGATGGCTATCTGGTGATTTCCTCCAAGGCCGCCGAGAACACCTCGTTCTCTATCCGTGAGAAGAGTGCTACCGGTAAGGTCATTGCCAAGATTGATATGACCGTGAAGCCCGAGTCTCCTGCCGGCGCTCCTGCGATGTTCCGTCGTGACTTCAGCAACCAGTGGCTCACGAATACCGCCGCGCTGGCATTCACGCCGAAGGGTGTGACAGACCTGGTGATCACAGTTGAGGGCGATGCACCTGTCAGCGTAGACTGGATACAGTTCAAGAACCGTCCCAAGTACTTCACACCAGTGGCTGCCAATGCCCAGCCCGCACAGCCTGATGCCGACGGCTTCATCCGTCGCTGGCTCATCCTCGAGCCCCTCGACAAGCCCAACAGCGGCAACACCGTCTTCACAGACAGTTATCTGCGCGAGAACTTCGCTACAGAATATTTCAAGGGTCAGCAGACCATCGTGCCGAAGGACGGACAGAAGGTGAAGGCTGTGTACAAGAAGACAGAGGTGGCTCCCGGCTTCGGTCGTGGCATGCAGCAGGCCCCCGCTGAGCCAAAGGTCACCACCGTGAAGCAGACACTCACCTGGCACGCCCTCGACAGCGAGAACTACAACGTGAAACTCTTCCGTTTCGCAGAGAAGTGGGGTCAGCAGGTCTATGGCGTCCTCTTCTGGACCGTCACCATCATCGACTGCGACGAGGATATCGAGAACGTCCGTCTGGCCGTAGGTTCCAACTCCGCCTCCATGTGGTGGCTCAACGGCGAGGAGGCTCTTCTGCTCTCTGGCGACCGCCGTATGGTGAAGGACGATGCCATGTCGCCTCGCCTCACCCTCAAGAAGGGACGTAACATCCTGCGCGGTGCCGTCATCAACGGCCCGGGCATGAGCGACTTCTGTGTCCGCTTCCTCGACGAGAAAGGTAACCCTGTTAAGAACTATTCAATCAAAGCACAATAAGCATTATGAAAAGACTACATAGTATTCTGGCGGCATTGACATTGGCTACAGCCGCCAACGCGCAGATTGGCGCACCCTATATCCATGATCCCTCGACACTCGCTGAGTGCGAAGGCAAATACTATACATTCGGCACTGGCGGCGGAGGACTGATCTCCGAGGACGGCTGGAGTTGGAACAGCGGTGCTGACCGTCCAGGCGGTGGCGCTGCCCCCGACGTGCTGAAGATCGGCGACCGTTACCTCTGCATCTACGGTGCCACTGGCGGCGGACTCGGTGGTGGCCATGCTGGCCGTATCCTCACCATGTGGAACAAGACCCTCGACCCGAAGTCGCCCGACTTCAAGTGGTCTGAGGCCGTCGAAGTATGCTACTCAGACGGTATGGAGGATCAAGACGCCATCGACCCGGGCCTGCTGCTCGATCCCACGACAGGCCGTCTGTGGGTATCCTACGGTACCTACTTCGGCACCATCCGTCTCATCGAACTCGATCCGAAGACGGGCTTCCGCGTGAAGGGAAACAAGGAGAAGGATATCGCCATCGACTGTGAGGCCTCCGACCTCATGTATCGCGACGGCTGGTACTATCTGCTGGGCACCCACGGCACCTGCTGCGACGGCGTCAACTCTACCTATAACATTGTCGTGGGACGTTCCAAGAGCGTCGAAGGTCCCTACCTCGACAACGTAGGCCGCGACATGTTCCATGGTGGCGGCAAGATGGTCATCTCTGCCGAGAAGCGTGCCTGCGGTGCCGGACACTTCGGACGTTTCATCGTCGACGAGGGCGTCGAGGTGATGTCGTTCCACTGGGAGGCCGACTTCGAACTCAGTGGCCGCTCCACCCTCGCCATCCGTCCGCTGGTATGGAAGAACGGCTGGCCCGTGGCTGGCGACAACTTCAAGGGTGGCAACTTCTCTATCGAGTCTGAGCGTCGCGGCTATGCCCTCGAACTCGCAGTCGACTTCGTCCGCATGCAGCAGCAGCGTCAGGGCTGGTTCAACCGCAACCAGATGCAGGAGCCTGCCAAGCCCATCGCCAACCAGACACTGGAAGAGGTGAAGGCCGGCTGGCCGGAGGGTGACATCCCCGCCCGTATCGGCGACTACATGTATCGTCCCCACCAGCGCTGGACCGTCACGCCTGTCAACGAGGCCGGAGGCTATCTGAGCAATCCTTACTTCAAGATCACCATCGAGGGTACGGACCGCGCACTAGCCGCCACCGCTGCCTGCGAGGTGACCACCGTCCCAGCCTATACAGGGGCCGATGAGCAACTCTGGCGCATCGAGCAACTCACGGATGGCACCTACCGCATCATGCCGAAGGCCATCCCAGGCATCGAAGGTACCAACACCAAGTACTGCCTCTATTCCGCAGGCGACTCCACGCCGACACTCGCTGTCTATGACTTCAACAGCGATAACTCCAAGTGGAACTTCTGCAACCGCTAAATACAAGAGGATGTGTCAATAGACACATCCTCTTTTTGCTATGTTATTACCTAATTTTTGTACATTACAAAACTGAGGTGATGAGGCTGGTCGCCAGGAATGGTGTATTGTGGTAGTGTTCGGCGCCCCCAAGTATCAATACCCCCTACCCCATGGATGTTCAGATCAATGTTCAGATTGACAAAACGTCCTCGGATAATATCTTGCGGGTGACGAACTCCCTCCAGATTTTCTTCTCCATAGTCCCAGGCACGGATGCAGAGTGGCTGCTTACCATCAATGTGTATTGTTTGTTTCTCAGAACCGATTTCGAACCAACGCACGTCACAGCGGTTGCCATTGTCCTGCGGTCTCACATAGTCTGTCTGATAATCCGACAGCGGCATTTCATAGCGTCCGATAAACGCTGAGCGCTTACGGTCTGGATAGTTCTCCCATGGTCCACGACCATAATAGGCGATATGGGTCATGTCGGCAGGCAGACGCATCCGCATACCGAACTTTGGAATCAGAGGAATATCGGTGGTTGTAGGACGATAGTCCATATCCACCATGATACGTCCATCGGTCTTTACTGTGTATGTCAGCGTCAGGTCTGCCCCCACTGGCAGCGTCAGGTCGGCAATAATCCGATTTCCATCAATACGGAAGGATTTAATCGTCCGGCCACTTGCTGCATCGCGCCAGGCCGCTGTACGTTCTGCGAAATGAGCGGCGTGCTGATTGTCGTTCTCGGGTTTCCAGAAGTAGGGTTCCAAAGGAGCCTGCAGCAGTTGTTTGCCATCAACGATCCATGAGGTAAGCGCCCCAGAAGGGGCGATGGTGACGGAGCCATTCTGGGTTGGAAAGACCATGTTCCCTTCCGATTCCTGTGGCTTAGCATTCCCTTCGCTAAGGCCAAACCAGAACTCTTCCGGTTTGAGGATGAACTGTTCGCGAGCAACTACAAAGTCCTCTTCTGCCCAGGGTGTGGCTTGACGCAGACGGGCATAGACGTTCAGGAGCAGTTCAGGCTCGTTATAGGGGTAATATGGATAGGGTATCCCGAATTTGTCGCCATTCATTCTCGCGAGTTCGCCTGTGATCAGTTCCCCGTTATGATAGACCTCACAATAGTATTCATACTGGTCGATACTGGTGAAGTAGTCTCTATTAATGACGCGGATACTGTCGCCCTCCTGCACGAACTGCAGAGGCTGATACACATACTGCACCTCATAATAGTGCGGATGAGGTGTGCGGTCGGGAGCCAACAGTCCATTGATGCAGAAGGCATCAAGGTTTGGCTTGTCGCCAAAGTCGCCACCATATGCCCAAAACGCCGTATGGCCTTCTTTCTTCAAAAGTCCCTGATCCACCCAGTCCCAGATGGCTGCACCCACAATACTACTATCGGCATATATCACATCCCAGTACTCCTGCAGGTTACCCATCGAGTTACCCATGGCGTGGGCATACTCACGGGCTATCATTGGTTTCTCGGTTTCTTTGATAGCCTCACTGCGCAGTTCGTCAGGTGCCGGGTAGCCAAAGTCGTGCAAGGCAGAATAACGTGGATGACAATCGTAGAAAGGCGGACGTGTTGAGTCGAGTTCACACACCTTGTCATACATCGCCTGGATATTGGGACCAATGCCTCCCTCATTACCCAAACTCCACAGGATGACACAAGGATGGTTGAAGTCGCGCTTCACCAACGATTCGGCACGGTCAACATGAGCCTGCTGCCACGCCAGATCGTGTCCCATCTCCTCGTTGGCATAACCATAGCCATGACTCTCCTGGTTAGCCTCGTCCATCACGTAGATTCCCCAACGGTCACAGAGCTCATACAAATATTCGCGGTCGGGATAATGGCTGGTACGCAAGAAGTTGATATTGGCTTGTTTCATCAGGCGGGTATCCATCTCATAGGTTGCATCATCCACACAGCGGCCTGTGATCGGGTGATGGTCGTGACGGTTCACACCGCGCAACTTCACGTTCCTGCCGTTAATCTTAAACACCTCACCGACAACCTCCACCTTCTTCACACCCAGATGGTAGTCGAAGTGTTCAACAACCGTGCCGTTAGCATCACGAAGTTCCACACTGAAAGGATAGAGGTTTGGAGCCTCGGCTGACCAAAGCAACGGTCTATCAATGGCGGTAGTCAGTTCAATAGTTGTCGTATCGCCAACAGCCAACAAATTCAGTCCGTCTTTCACCTCCTGGCTATTTAGTAGCAGTGCAGCCTGAAGATTCTTAGTTGATTCCTTTCCTGTATTACAGATACTGATGGTTGCCTTAACCTCTGCTTTCAAAAAGTCATTGGTAGGAACAGCCGTCACATGATAATCGGCTATATGCACCAACGGACGCACCCATAGTTGCACCTCACGGAATATGCCAGAGAGTCGCCACATATCCTGATCCTCAAGATAACTGCCGTCGCACCAGCGATACACCTCTACGGCGAGTTTGTTCTTTCCCTCACGCAGATAACTGGTCACATCAAACTCTGCTGGCGACATGGAATTCTGGCTATAACCCACCTTCTGTCCGTTCACCCAAAGGTACATCGCTGAGTCAACACCGCCGAAGTGGAGAATCAGATTTTTCGAAAGCATCTCCTTAGTCACGTCGAAGAAAGTGATATACTGTCCCACAGGATTACGGTTCTCGTAAGCCGTCCAGTCCTTTGGCGGTTCACTGGTAACACTGGGACGGTTGCGCTGGAAAGGGTATTCGATATTCGTATAGATAGGCGTGCCAAAACCCTGCGTCTGCCAGTTGCCTGGCACCTTTATCTTCCCCCAACTGCTCACGTCATAGTCCTCACGGTAGAAATCAATAGTCCTTTCCTCTGGATTGCGACTCCAACGGAACTGCCAGTCGCCATCAAGACTGACGATTTCCTTGCACGCCTTCCATTTCGAGGGCAGTTGCAGCGTTGCGTGATACGGCAGTTTATTAATACCCAGTACGGCGGGATTCTCCCAGTCGTGGGTTTGTGCTTGCGCTGATATGGTCAACAGCGAAGTCAGAAAAATTAGTATTCTCTTCATCATTTCCAGAAATTATTACCAAAGTAACTATATCGGTTATTGTCAGGATTAACAACAATCTGCTCTATCACAATCTCAGGGTCTATCATGATGAGCCTTAGCGTATGCTTGCCAGGGGTTGTCTGGAAGTTGGCATCAAGCCATCGGATATTATCAAAGACCTCATCACGACGCTGCAACTGACGACCATCCACATAGCCGCTCAAAGAGAGATGGCTACGCGGCGGCAGGGGCTTCAAGACTTTCGATACCGACAAATTCTGCGGCGTATATTCCATAAAGGTATCTACCAGTCCACGACGGGCATCAATCACCTGCATGGGCTGGCCGTCGATCTGCACACCAAGGCGCAGTCCACGAGCAGGCAGAATATCCTGTGCGGGCAGGATGCCGATGGCTACATGCCCTTCGTCAGTCAGCTCCACCTCATATTCCAGCACAGGACCATCGTCCTCCTTGTATTCCTTCATCACATCCTTGGCACCCATGCAGCCCTTGCCACGCCCGAGATCAGGTAGGAACAACCAACCATCGCTTTTCTGAGTATAGTCACAGGCAGCAATCGTGTATTCCTTTGTATCCTTCGATGCGTTCAGGTCGTGATGAACCTTATAGCCAAGTGTCATCGGATGGTAGTTCTTATCAGGTATCGACCATTTGGTATAGCCGATATGATTGTCGAGCATCATACCATCCCACTTGCCGCCAGACATCACTTTATTGTAATAATCGGTGAGCCGCTGATCTTGCTCCATGAGATGACAGATGGTAACACTATCACCAACAGTAGCCGCATTGTAGATATGCGCCACGCCGGCACTAGTTACCGTCGGGTAATAGACCAACTGATAGAAAGCGTCTTGTGCCTCAGCGGGGATCTGCGCTTTCAGCGCCTCGCAGCGCGCCACAAGCGACTGCCAGAGGTTGCTCACGTGAAGCATCTCCTCATAGTTGTAGATGCCTGGCACCTGGGCTTCAGGCTTGCGCCAGAGATTGTACTTTGAGTACTTAGAGATAATATCAGCTGTTTCCTTGGCAAAAGAATCACCAAAGATGCTATGTGTAAAACTCTCCAGCCATGCCTGTTCGTCGCCAGCCTGGATAGCATCTGGATTCCAGGCATAGTGCATAATAAAATCGATGGGGACTTCCTTGGGTTTCAGGTCGCCCACGTTGATGATCCAGATGCGGTCGATACCACTCTTGTAGGCGAGATTCAACTGCTCACGCAGTTTGGGTACTGTGGTAGTATTGATCCAACGATCGTTCCAGGGACCTCCATTCATATCAATATGGTAATAGAGTCCAAGACCACCCTGCCGTTTCCGTTCAAAGTCTCGACCTTTACGGCGAATATATCCCCAGTTGTTGTCGCAGAGCAACAACGTCACATCGTCAGGAACAGTAAAACCTGCGTCATAATAGCGCTGTACCTCCGTAAAGATGGCCCACAACTGTGGTACGGCATCTTCCCGTCCATAAATATCTTTGATGATCTCGCGCTGTCCCTCAATGACTTTACCAAGCGTCTTCATATTCTCAGTATCGTCACCCTTGCCCATCGCCACATCACCATCACCGCGCATACCGATAGTCACAAGATTGTCGTAGGCCTTATTGCGCTCCATACCCTCACGGAAGAACTGGTCGATGCGCGCTTTGTTCGAGGCATAGTCCCATGGCCCCACCTGCTGTTTGCGGTGCAAGTATTCCTGATGGGAACGCATCATCGGCTCGTGGTGACTGGTGCCCATCACGATACCCATCTCGTCAGCCAGTCGCGGACTCTCTGGGTCATCCTCATTGAAAGCTGTTGCCCACATGGCAGGCCAGAAGTAGTTGGCCTTCAGGCGTAATAGCAGTTCAAATATATGCTCATAGGCTCTGGCATTGACACCGCCAAAACGGTTAGTACACCATGTGCCAAACGAAGGCCACTCATCGTTAATAAAGATTCCACGATACTTCACCTTAGGCGACGGCTGGACAAAACGTCCACCATCATAATACAGTTCATCTTGATGTTTCACAGGCACATCAGCCATCCAATACCAAGGTGACACGCCGATACGCTCAGACAGGTCGTAAATGCCATAGATAGTGCCGCGTTTATCGCTGCCAGCAATAACGAGGTTGCCCTCCACCACGTCAATCAAGTAAGATTCCCACTGGCCACGTACCTTTTGCACATCAATCTTCTTCTGCTTAATCAGGTCGTCGATGATTCGGCTCTTACCTATGGTACCTACAAGGATAGAACCTTTGAGATTCTGACGTTCATGTGGCAGCAGGCCAGCAGAGTTAGGTGATTGCAAGTCCACCTGCGATGAGACACCCGTCACCTTTCTTACATCATCACTCAGGTTGCGTGCTGCACGGATCACACCTTTCCAGTCATCCACATCAACAATTACAGAAGCCGTCTTGCCATCTTTGGCAATACAAAAGTTGCTAGTTTGAGCCCATCCTTCCGAGAACGAGCATGCTATCAACATAATAATCAAGATTCTTCTCATATGATTGTTTTTATTCTGTCATTACTTCCACATCACCGTAAGCCATACGATTACCTGTTGCTAATCGGTCTGCATCAAATTTAAGCATCTTTGCCTTGACAGGCTGGAACTTGATGGTTTGCCAAATGGGATTGTTGACGACATTCGAGAACTCACCAGAGGCCAGTTTTGTCCAATTCGTCCAGTCGGTGGAAGCCCAAAGGGTGTAGTGAGTCACTGTGCCGTCCTTGCTTTCTTGGGGTGGCAGGTAGCGGAAGGAAGTGATTGTCTGCTCCGTATCCCAATCGATCAGCATCTGAGTGGGACTGCTGAAGAACAGATGCAGATTGCTGGATTTCTTCTCACCCGCATCGGGGATGTCTGCTGTCAGTTCAGGAGCAAGATAAGCGCCGAGTTTCTTGATGACAGGTTGGCACTTAGCATCCAGGACTGTGAAACGAAGCCTTGTGGCATTAACCGTAGGGAAACAGATGATGCGGCGGTGACCGATGGTGGTCAGTCCATTGCCATTTTCTACAAGTGCATCCTTCAACTGTTGCCATTGTCCGTTGATTTCGGCTTCTAACAGGAACTTCTTCACACGTTGGCCATAACGGATATCCTCCTCCGCAAGGAAGCGATTAAATTTGGTAGGCATACCAAAGTCAATCACTGTCTCATCTCCCTTGACTTGCGTCCTGGCCTTTTCTGCAAGGTCTATCCTAAACACCTCATCGACCATTTTCTTAAAGGCGATGCCACGCAGACTGTCGTTAGGGTGAATGCGCCCGTTAGGCGCTATGGGGAAGTTGAGCAACAGCGTAGAGTTACGACCCACCGATTTATAATAGGTATCCATCAGTTTCGAGAGGCTCTTCACATGCTCGTTCTCTGTGTCATGATAGAACCAGCCCGGGCGGATGCTGGTGTTGGTCTCACCTGGCACCCATGAGTCACCGTTCTCCAGTCCGTAGTGCAGCATGTGCCACTCCACCTCACCGTCATGATTCAGCAGACTCCAGTTGGTCTCGCCCACGTTGCCTGCCTCTGTTCCCACCCAGCGCAGATCACCTCGGTCGCTTCCGTCATTCCAAATAAGACAATTGGGCTGCAACTGCCGAATCATCTTGTAGGTCTCGGGCCATTGGTAATAGGTGGTCCGGTCGATCTTCCGTGTCTCGTTGGCTCCGCCATACCAGCCGTCTCCACCATTGGCACCATCGAACCAAACCTCGAAGATCTCGCCGTAATTAGTGAGCAACTCCCGCAGTTGATTGCGGAAATACGCCACATAAGCAGGTCGCCCGTATTCCGGGTGATTCCGATCCCAAGGCGACAGATAGACAGCGAATTTCAGTCCTTCCTCATGACAGGCGTCAGCCAACTCACGCACCACGTCGCCCTTGCCATTCTTCCAAGGCGAGTTCTTCACCGAGTACTCCGTATAGGCCGATGGCCACATACAGAACCCGCAGTGATGTTTGGCTGTAAAGATGATGCCACGCATACCCGCCTGTTTGCACACCCGTGCCCATTGTCGGCAGTCCAGACTGCTGGGGTTAAACAACTGCGGATCTTCGTTACCATACCCCCATTCCTCGTCAGTATAGGTGTTCAGTGAGTAATGGATAAAGGCATACATCTCCATATCCTGCCAACGCAACTGATTGTCTGTGGGCACAGGACCACAGGGCTCCACCTGCGCTTTCAACGATGCAACAGTCATGGTGGTCAACAACAACAATATAAGTAATGGTTTCATATAATGGTATTGCATTGATTTGATATCGTCTGCAAAGGTACGAAACAAATAGTTGATAGTAGTTTAAAATATTATCCAAGAATAGGACAATATTATGATTGCAGTCTTCATATCGTAATTTTGTCCTATTCAAATAGCGATAGTATCAGATATTTTTCGTAATTTTGTAGCCAGAACCATCATCATAAGACATTGATACAGATACCGATTGAATCCATGAATCTGATAATGCTGAACGTGGGCTATGCCACGCATCATGCAGATTGGAATTGGCAGAAAGTGAGTTCCCCTTTTATTCGTATCTTCTATATCGAAGAGGGGGAGGCCATGCTTCATCTGCCTGAAAAAGATGTCAGGCTAAAACCTGAACACATGTATATCATTCCTGCCTATACCATCCATTCGTATGAGTGTCACGGTGTGTTCAAACTGTATTATATCCACATGTACGAGGGATTCAAGAACGAATTGAACCTCCATGAAACCTACGAGTTGCCAACTGAGGTTCCGGCAGGAAAGGACATCAAACAACTGTTCGAGCATCTGGCATTGCATTATCCTGATGCCAGGTTACCTGGTGCAGACCCCAAAAGTTACGACACCTCAGCGCAGACCTCCGATTACGTGGCGCGTTACAGGAACATGGCATTATGGGAGAAAATGGAACTGAGAGGTGCCATGCTGATAATGATGTCACACTTCATCCGAGAGGCGAAACCTCGCATTTGGACATCCGATGAACGCATGAAACGCGTTCTCAGGCATATCCATGAACATATCTTCGATGAGATAGACGTGGAGGAGTTGGCCAATGTAGCATCTATCACCAAGACCTATTTCATCCGCCTTTTCAAACAAGAGTTTGGGCTGTCTCCCATTCAGTATATCAATAGGAGGAAGGTGGAACGGGCGCAACTGCTCCTCTTCACTACCGACAGTTCTGTGAAAGAGATAGCCTACAAGTTGGGCTTCAGTGACCACAGTTACTTCATCCGCCTTTTTCATAAAATAACCGGAATCACTCCCCAAGAATATCGCAAGTTCTTTTTGCAGTCATAATCACCACGCCGCGCACCCCAAAAAGGGTGTATCAAATAGGCACATCTATCTTTTTACGCGGGTCAGGGTCCCCCGACCCATCATCACCTTAGACGTCTCGCAATGAGCAGGCGCTATCGAAGTTTCGCCTGATTCACCAAAGCGTTGAAGTAAACTAAGCCCTATTAATTCGATAGTAGCCGCGCTCACAGCCTTCCTGACGGCAAACAGCACGACCAGTTGCATGTGCTACGGCCCATTCTAAAAAATGCCCCTGACTCAGAATATGAGCCAGGGGCGTTAGCTTAAAAATCTTACGAAAAAGATCCCTTCTTATATAAAAGATTGCTTACTCACGCTTATCTCGGTCCAGGACCTCCGAAGGGGAAGCCCTGAGGCTGGGGCGCTTTCTCCGGCTCGCCTAAGAACGAAGCCTCAGCATTCTTCTCGTCGAGTCTGAACACCATGAACTTGGGGCTCTGCTCGGTGCAGGGAGCCCAGGCACCGCCCTTCGGACCGTTGGGGTCGCTGTACTTGGCGAAGTTGGTCCAGGCCGTCAACATCTTCTCAGAGAGATCCCAGTCGCCCTTGGTCCACGGACGCCAGCAATGCTTCAGCGACTTGAACACGAACCAGAGGTCGGACGAGTGGAAGGCGCCCTTCAGACGCTGCGTCACCTCGGGATGACTGCCGTCGTCAGGCAGCGGACGAGCGAACTGATAGGCCCAGGCCTTGCCGCCCTTCTGCTGGCGCACCTTGCAGAACTCAGCGATGTTCGGGGCCATGTTGCCCATATCGTTGAGGGTGAAGCCTATCATATAAGGTACATCGGCGAGCGTGCCCCCGCGGGTGGCTTCGTCGAAACTCTTCTCGCTGACGTAGCCGTCGATCATCGGCATGAAGGGCAGGCCGCGACGCATAAACGGCATGCCACCATCCTGCTGCGGTTCGTTGATCTGATAGTAGAGGGTGTTGAGGGCGAAGACGGTCTCGGTGCTGGCCTGCCGCATCTTCTGAAGGTCGGTGAGTCCTGCCCAGTCGAACACCTTCTTGGCGTTGGTCTCGGCATCGGCGAAGGATCCGCCGCTGTAACGGGCACCCAAGGGGTTGCCGTTGGCATCAGGGATGGAAAGTCCCTGGGCGCTCATGATGACGGCCTTGTGGAACAGGCCACGGGCCAGCGGACTCTCGCAGAGCGTACGCACGCTGCCGCCACCGGCACTCTGTCCGAAGATGGTCACATTGTCGGGATCGCCACCAAACTGGGCGATGTTCTTCTTAATCCATTTCAGGGCCTCTATCTGGTCGAGGATGCCATAGTTGCCTGACACATGATGCGGGCTTTCCGCTGTCAGGGCTGGGTGTACGAGAAATCCGAACACGCCGAGGCGGTAGTTGATGCTGACGAGCACCACATCCTTGGCACCCCACTCCTGACCATCGAACTCGGGCTCCGATCCGAAGCCTTCGCGATAGCCGCCGCCATGAATCCAAAGGGCCACAGGCAGTTTCTTGCCTACCTGTCCAGGAGCCTTGGTCCACACGTTCAGATACAGGCAGTCCTCACTGAAGGCAGCCTCCTTGCCATAGCCCCACTCGGTGTAATAGCCGCCAGTATACTGGATGGCCTGATAACTCGGACGTCCGAAAGTGTCGCAGATCTTCACGCCCTTCCAAGGTACGATGGGCTGTGGCTCCTTCCAACGGTTCTCCCTGATGGGAGGGGCTGCATAGGGAATGCCGCGATAGACAAACACGTCAGGATGATCGTCGGCCAATACGCCTTGCACCTGACCACCTTCGATTGTTAACACTGGGTTTTCTGCTGCGCTGGCAGAGACTGCTGCGAAAAGCAGAAGGGGTAATAATAGTCTTTTCTTCATAAGTTATAATTAGTTAAAATGAATGGTTTCTGGTTAAAAGATCCGGACTTTCACAAGCCCGGATCCCACCAAAACAATGTAAAGTTCTAAAATTGCCCATGAGCAATGGACAATGGTAGAAGGCTGCCGGACTCACCATCCGACAGCCTTGATTGTTTACTTGTTACCCAGACCGTCGGCAAAGCCGGCATAGGTGTGCTTGCGGTAGTAGTTCACATCCCACAGGCCAACGGGCTCTCCGCCGCGCCAGCCGCTTGATGCGGGAGCGTCAGTAGCACACCACTGACAGATACCCCACTGCTGTGCCTGAGGAATAGTGGTCAGATACTGCTTGATGACCCAGGTGTAGAGTTCAGCCATCTGCTTGTGCTGTTCTTCTGTCATGTCTGCGGTCTTCACAGCCTTACCGTCAGTACCGACATAACCCATGTCGAGTTCGGAGATACGGACGAGTTTACCTGTGGCAGCCATGAGTTTGAACGACTCGGCGATGGCATTCTTCTTGCTCTCCTGAGTTTTAGGATCAGCATAGCAGGAGATGTGCATCTGTGAGCCGATACCGTCGATCTTCGTCGTGCCGTCAGACTCCCAGATCTTGATCCACTCGATGAGACTCTTCAGTTTCTTGTTCTGATCCCAGTCGCTCTCGAGGTTATAGTCGTTGACGAACAGTTTCAGGTCGTTGCCACCATACTGACGGGCGAGGCGTACGGCTGTGCGTACATAGTCCTCGTCGCCGAGATAGTTCTGCCAGAAGAAATCGTTCTTGTTGTCCGACTCATGCTGCAGGTCATAGATGCCGTCACCGTCGCTGTCAGCACCCGAGACGGCCTCGTTGACCACATCCCAAGCCTTGACGAGTACAGTGCCGTCGTCGCTCTTACAAGCCTCCATCATGCCTGCAATCCACTTCTCCATCGCCTTGGTCAGCTCCTCCTTCTTCTCCTCTGGCGTGAGCGGGATCTTGCCCTCAGGAGCCTCTATGATGGTCTTCTCGATATAACTGTCGACGATGCGCGAGGGCACCAGGTCGCCACGATCCTCTTTCGAGACGAAACTAGCCGTGCCGTTGGGATCCTCACAGTCGCCGTTCTTGACCATCTCGACACCGTTCACCTTGAAACTGATGTCGTCAAAATAATAGGTGTTGGCTGTGGCATCGTCGTTCAGGTTGAAGGCGATACTCCATCCACCCTCCTGCTCGGCGACGACATCGCCGCTGGCTTTATACTCCGTCCACTGTGTGGTGAAAGGCACAGTACCCAGACCAGCCCAGTGGATGTAGGCAGAAGGCTCCTTGTGGGTCTGGGTGCCGATACTGGCATCGTGGTCAGCACGTACGTTCATCGTCACGCTCCAGGTGTCACCAGCATGCATGGCGGACTCTTCGGGGATGACGATCCAGAACTGACTGTCCCAAGGATTCTCGGCCATGTCGGCAGTGACCACCTGTATGCAGTTGCGCTTGACTGTCGTCTCGACGACACGCTGACTGCCGCCTCCCGTAGACACTTCCTTCTTGACGATGATCTTGTCGACGATGGTGGAAGGATCAGTAGAGCCACGGCGCTCCTTGGTACGGAAACTGGTGGTATTGCCCAAATCCTTACAGTCGCCGTTGACCACCATCTCCACGCCATTGAGTTTATAACTGATGTCAGTGAAGTAGTAGGTATTGGCCTCGGCAAAGTCGTTCAGGTTGAAGGCGATAGACCAGCCACCGTCAGAAGCGGCTTCGACGGAGCCCTTAGCCTTATACTCTGTCCACTCTGTGGTGAAATTGACGGTTCCGATGGCAGCCCAGTGGATGTATCCGCCTGGCTCCTTGTGCGTCTGAGTGCCTGCAGAGCAAGCCTTCTCTGCGCGTACCTTCATCGATACCTCCCAAGCATCGCCAGTGTGCATCGGGGTATCCTCGGGGATGAGGATCCAGAACTGGGTATCCCAGGCGGCCTCTTCTATGTCGCCGGAAGAGACGACGATACAGTTCACCTTCTCTTCTTCCTCGACAATCTTCGTTCCGCCAGGTACATAGTCGGGATCGTCCTTGTCTGCGAGCAGCGAGTTGAGCCACTTAGAGGGCTGCTGGGCGTGCCAGGCCAAGGTATGACCATAGACATTCATACCAGCATCAGCGGCAGTCTTGACATATTCCTCGACGGTGGCGAAGTTCATGCTGCCGTCGTCACCCACGCAAGAGCCCATCTTCATGGCATTGCCTGCCACGGTCTCGTTGAAGTTCGTGTTGGTCACCACAAACGACACGCCCTGCTTGGCGTAGTCGGCAGCGTCGGTACCCACTCCCAGGTGGAAGTCGGGATTGCCCACATATTCCTTCAAGGCTTTGTAGTCGTTCAAATAGGCATATTCTGCGGAACTGCCAGGACGCACAGTCTCGAAGTTTCTGTCGAACTCATCTGCACACGAAGCCATGAGCATGGCTCCGAGTGCTAAAATGATATATTGCTTTTTCATTGTCATTACGTTTTAAGCATTACTGTTTATAGACTGGTGAAAACTCTTGAACATTTACGCCACTACGCTGCCAGACCATCCTCTCATGAGTGGAGAATTTGTGTGGAAGGTTATGAATATCCTCACCAAAGTCAAGAGAATAGTCTAGTTCCATACCATCTCGGTCTTTGTCACCCCAAGCCTTCTTCTCGGAATTGTCTCCCCAAGAGCCGTTACCTGTTGCAGTCGCACCCTCTGTCAGAGAAGAGATAGAACATCTTTCGCTGCCATCGAAGACCAGATGAAGATCAGCTGTGAGAATAGTATCCTTTTCTACTTCTTCCCATTGATTCTTTGTTTTATTCCATTCTTTCTTCCACCACTTGCTCTGGTAAGAAACGGTGTAAGCGCAGCTATTCAGAGACTTAGACCTGATCTCTTTGGGCTGGGCATGCTCTATGTCAGCAGTAGAGGTTGTGCCGTGGGTAAGCCAGAAACCAGAGTACTTGTTCTGGAACTTCACGCAGTAGAGCACATAGTCCATGGGCTTGACGTCCCAGATGGAAGCATCGGTGCGCGAGCCCGACTGTCCCTCGATGAACGAACCGGTGAGGATCTTGCCGAAGCCGGTCTGGCTGGTGATGACTAGCGGAATGACGTAGGTAGTCGTTACGGCCTCGGGATCGGCGAAGAAGGCATCGGTGAGCTGTACCTCTGTCGTGCCGTTCATCGTGCCGTTGAAGTTCATCGTCGTAGTCGAGAGATGATAGTAACTGCTCGGCATGGCCTTCACAGGGGTGATACCATCCTCGAAATAGAGGTTGTCGCAGAGCGACTCGTCGACAGCCACCGTCACACTGCCATTGGAACCTCCGTAGCCTGAAGGCAGACCGCCGAAGGTGGCCTTGATCTGGCACTTGTGGTTCCAGTCGTACTGTGTCACGTCGTATTCATCATCACCTAATACGATGGTGCGTACAGGGTACTGATAGGGGAAATAGACCGTCGAGCCTCCCTCATATCCAGGGAACTCCTTGTCGCCGCTCTTGCAGGACCAGAGGCTGCAAACGAGTCCGATTCCACAGAGGAATGTTAATATATTACGTTTCATATCGTCTTTACTTTTTAGTTTTACATTGTTTCTTGATTACCAACCTTCATTCTGGCTGAGGTTGCTCCACTTTCTGACTTCGGTATAAGGGATAGGACCGTAGTACATGTAGTTCTGGAAACTACGTCCCTCCACGTCGATGGGGTTGAAGATCAGGGCACCATCGGCACCTGTGGTGATCTGCATACCCTTGGCTGTCTGGTTCAGGTCTGCCTGCCAGCGGCGGAGATCCCAGAAGCGGTGGTTCTCGAAGCAGAGTTCCAGACGGCGCTCGTTGCGGATGAGTTCGCGCATCTTCTCCTTGCTCTGGGCGCACTCCTCGAGGTAGGGGTCGTTGCTGCCACCTACACCAGCACGCTGGCGGATGGCCTTGATGACATCATAGGCGGAGAAGTTAGCACCGCCGACATTGGCCTTCGGACCCTGGGCCTCGTTAGCAGCCTCGGCATAGTCGAGGAAGATCTCGGTGTAGCGGATGCGGGCACCAAAGTGGCGCTTGTTGGCAGCAGGATTCAAGTTCACATCGCTGCGGAGCAGTTTGCGCAGATAGTAACCTGTGACGGTGGACTGTCCAGACTCGTGGTTGATGCCATCGAGATTGGCGGGGTCGTCGTCAGTGGTGTTGATGACGTTGTTCTTAGCACCAATGGTGGCACCGTTGACAACGATATACTCCTGCAGACGGGGGTCACGGTTCTCGTAGGGATTCTTGGGATCGTAGCCCGAGTTGCCGTCAGAGATAGGATAGCCGTTAGCCATGGGGAAGGCGTCGACAAGGTTCTGTGTGGGGTTCACACGGCCCTTACCCTTCAGCGAGGGGGGGTAGTTGTCGTCCTCGAAACTGTGGGTGTCTTGCACCACGCCGCGCCAGCAGATCTCTGCTGGGTCGGGATCGTCGAAGCCGAAACTCTCAATCATCGTCTTGTCGTTGAACCAGCGCCAGCCGTCTGGATCCATACCCTCTATGCCACCGACATTCCTCAGCGAGGCAGCAGCGAACTGGGCGGCCTGCTCATAAGTCATGGCGCCAGCAGAGGCGTAGGCAGGAGAGGCGGCAAAGAGAGCCACCTGAGCCTTGATGGCTGCAATCATGCGGGCGTCGATCTTACCACGCTGCAGGTTACCGAAGGCACGGTTATAGTCTCCGTCAGTACCACCTATCTGGACGTACTTGGCAGGCACATTACCCGCACTGACGTCACCGTACTCCTGAGGCAGATACTTCAGGGCCTCGTCGAAGTCGGACATAATCTGGTCGATACACTCCTTGAACGTGTTACGGGGCAGATCAAAGTCTGAAGCACCATCCTCAGAGGCCAAGTGGATGGGCACACCCATCAACTGTCCGCCAACCATACCGCAGTGGGCACGGAGGAGGTAGAAGAAGTGGAGACCGCGAAGGGCATAGGCATTACCTTTGTAGTTGTCCTTGTGCATCTCGTTGAGGGCTTCAGAAGAGTAGTCCCAACGTACCTGGTCTGCATTCTCCAGGAAAAGGTTCAGATACTGGATGGCATGGTAGCGGGTCTCCCACTGGTTGATGGGATTGTTCTGCGACGTCCAGATGCCCTGGGCTGCCATCTTCTTGTAGTTGTTGTTGATGTCGTTAGAGACGGCATTGTCAGTAGCCACATCCGTCATGTTGGCAGGATTCTCCTCGTAGGGCAGCACCAGATTAGCGTTGTCCATGATGCCACGGGCAAACTGCGGGTCTGTATACATCTGCGAGATATCCTGGTTGTTCTCAATGGCGGGCTCAAAGAGGTCGTCGCAGGCCGTGAGTGCCACTGTCGCTACACTGAATAGAATAATATTCTTAAGTTTCATATCTATAATCCTTTTAGAAGTTAGAACGTTACTTTTGCACCAATGTTGTAGAAACGTGACTGAGGTGCATCGCCTACATTCATTTCCAGAATCTTACGCTCCTTGGCCAGTGTCAGCAGGCTGTTTCCGCTGAGGTAGACAGACAGGGCCTTGACAATACCGTTGCCGATGATGGTCTTTGGGAAGTCGTAGGTCAACTGCACCTTGGCAAGGTCGAAGCGCGAGGTAGAGTAGATCCAGAAGTCAGAGTTGGTGTTGTTGTTGGCACCGCTCTGAGTGGTCAGACGGGGATAAGTGGCGGTAGCAGCGGTCTCTGGCGTCCAGCGGTCGCGGACAGCGGCAGAGTACTTGTTCTCACCAGAGATCCACCAGTAACTGTTGCTCTTGAAGGCATGGCCGCCAAAGCCGCCGACACCAAGCATGAACAGGGTGAAGTTCTTATACTTGAAGGTGAGGTTCACACCTAAGGTCATCGGGGCGCCATACCAGCCGCCCTTGCCCAGGTCTACCTGGTCCTTTCCGTCGACGATACCGTCACCATTCTGATCCTTGTATTTCAGGTCACCAGGCTTGATAGTACCACCCAGTGCAGGCTGGGGGAGCGAAGCGAGCAGTTTGCCGTCCTCACCGAAGTCTGACTGCTGGTAGAAGCCGAGACACTCATAACCCCACAGGGCGTCGAGGGCCTTGTCCTGACGATACTGATAGGCATCGGCATAGCCGTCGTCATCGCGCTGAGTGGCCTTCGTGGTGTAGTAGGTCATGTTGACACCACCCTCGAAGCCGAAGTCACCGAAGTTCTTCTTATACTTGACGGCGAGGTCGAAGCCTGAACGCTGGTCCTTATTGTAGTTCAGGTATGGCAGGAACGATGACTCGGGGTAGTACACCTTGAAATAGTTCGGCAACTGGTTGGTAGCGGTGATGATGCCACCGTCCATCACGCTGCGGAAGAAAGAGGCGTCGACACTCAGGCTACGCTCCAGCAGTTCGGCGTGGATCGAGGCAGAGATCTCGTTGCGCTTGATGAAGGCAAGGTCGTCATTGCCACCTCGACGGGACTGTACGAGGGAGAAGCCTGTCAGACCGTTCCAGTCGAACCAACCACCACTCTGGTAGGTACCGAGGTACATGTAGTAGTTCTCGATGTCGAGGTCAGTCTTCAGGCTGCTGTAACTGGCGCTGATGGTCAAGTTGTCGAAGATGCCGCCCTGCATGAAGTTCTCCTTGGCGATGTTCCAGCCGAGGGTGAATGAGGGAGAAACGGCCGAGCGGTGACCTTCTGCGAGTTTGGCTGTCCAGGGCATAGCCAGAGCAGCGTCGAGATAGTACTTATGAGCGTAGTTGTACGATACCATGGCGCCAAGGTTGGCGTTGCTGATACGGTGGTACTGTCCTGACTTCGTGGTCTGGTAGCCATTGGCCACGATCATGGCGCTCACATTGTGTACGTCGGCAAACGTTCGGTTGTAGTCGAAGTGGGCATTGAAGGTGATGGTCTGGTTGTCTGAAGAGCCACCAAGGTTCTGCTTACCAGACTTCTTGTCTGATGTCTCGTGGTTGTTCAGGTTCAGGATGAGATCGGGACCGTTGTAGTTACTCCACGAGGGCTCGAGGGTCATATAGTCGTTGTTGTACGACAGGTTGTAACTAGTCTGATAGTCCACAGCCATGAGGGCATGGAAACTCAGGCCCTTCAGTACGGAGCGGAGGTCGATATTCAGACCCGCATCAAACTGGAACTGGCGGCTCACCCACGTGTTCTTACCTGCTGCATAGTAGTCGGCGAAGATGTTCGTCCAGTCAGAACTGGTGCTACCGCCTGCGAGGAAATACTTTCCATCGATGATATTGGCAGACGAAGCAATGGCGTTCTTGGGCTGTACAGCATTAGGATCGATATAGGAGATGGGGATCAGCGGAGCCACACGGTTCGGACGCCAGCGGGCAGCCATGTCCCAATAGTCGAGTGTGACCGTCTGACCATTCTGCTGCTCCGTCTGCTTGGAGACGGCAGAGCGTGCGTTGTAGAACGTTGCATTGGCATTGATGTAGGCACCGATGTACTCGTTGATGCGCACGTCCACGTTACCACGGGCATTGAAACGGTCAGTATAGTTGTTCTTGGCCTCGCCGAAGTCGACGAAGTCACCAAAGCGATAGTAACTCACGTTGCTGTAGAACTTGGCACGGTCGTTACCACCTTCAATCTCCACGCTGGCATCCGTACGGTTGTAAGCCTTCGTGACATAATCTGAACTGTAGAAGTCCACATCCGGATAGCGGTACAGGTTCTGACGGCTGCTGAAGTTGTAGATTTGCTCTGGAGAATAGAGGGGTGACAGTCCGTCGTTCACACGGGCCTCGTTGTAGAGGGTCATGTACTCGGCCGAACTCAGGTACTCAGGATAGGCCTTGGCCACATGCCAGCCTGTGTTGGCACGTACCTCCACCTTCAGACCGTTGTTCACGCGGCCTCGCTTCGTGGTGATCATGATCACGCCCTTGGCAGCGCGGCTGCCATAGAGCACCACTGCCTGGGCTCCCTTCAGGAAGGTGACTTCCTCAATCTCGGAAGGCAGTACGTTGTTGGCGTCACGGGGTACACCGTCGATAAGTACGAGTACCGGATCGGTGACGCTCGACTCAGTGAAGCCCCACATCGAGGCACCGTTGAATCCAGCCACGTAGCCCTGCATGTTGTCAAGACTATACGTGTTGTAGTTCTTGTCCATCAGATCTCTGTAGTTCAGACTGGAGACACCACCCATGATGTCTTCCTTGGCCACCTTGCGGAAAGCCACTTGCACCTGGGCAGAGTCAGCAGCATCTATCTGTGCTTCGACAGGCATTGCTGTCGTCAGAGCCAGGAGAACTGACAGTATGATATTTTTATTCTTTTTCATATCTTATTATGTTCTTATGTTCTTATGTCTAAAAAAACATGTTCTTGTTCCTCTGTCGAAAAACCATGTCCTTCTGTCTACCATCCTGGATTCTGCGGGAACTCAGAATAGAGGTAAACCTCTTTCTCCTTAAACGGCAGCAGATAGTGCTTTGTACCGAACTTGCGCTCCAAGATGACGGTCTCGCTCCATCCGGTCACCTCAGCATCACGAGGATCCTGCTTGGCGTAGTCGAAGTTGCCTACGCGCTTGAACTCCTGACGGGTCTTGATGTTGAAAGGATACTCAGAGAGGAGCAGCCAGCGCTGCAGATCCTGCCAGCGGAAGCCCTCGAAGGCCAGTTCACAGGCACGCTCACGACGAACCTCGTCGATGAACTTCTTCTGATCAGCCGCGAACTTCGAAGCCACGTGTCCGGCACCTACACGGTCGCGGAGCACGTTGATGGCATCTTCAGCCGTACGGCCACAGTTGGCCTGGAAGCCTGCACCACTCGCGGCAGCACCTGCCTCGGCATAGAGCAGATAGATATCGGCCACACGCATGTAGGGCAGATAGGTCTGAAGGGCACCACCCCAGTTGTACATACCGTCGAACTTGTTGCACTGGTGGGGAACGAGTTTCTGGCAGAAGTAACCTGTGCGGCTGCCGTTGGCGTCACGCTCCGGATTGCCTGTGGGCACCATGTTACCGCCTGTGTACATCTCCAGATACTGGTAGATGGCACTGGGAGAATCGGCACCAGAGGGCTTCGTGTTGAGGAACTGGAAGCCGTCGAACATAATATCGTGATAGAAACGGGGGTCACGGTCCTTGAACGGGTGAGTGGGGTCGAAACCAGACTCTGGGTCGTCCAGGGGCAGACCGTTGGCCATACCGTAGGCATAGTTGATGTAGTTGGCTGTAGGCATGTGGATGATGGCGTCGTGCTCGACGAGGTTGTCTACCTTCGGACCCCACAGTTTTGCGAAGTTCCAGTTACTGCCGTTGATGTCAGGCATCGGACCACGCATGATAGCCTCCACGCTGCCTGGCATCTTCCAACTCTGGCCAGTGGTACGGAAGATGTCGGAGAAGTTGCTCTTCGAACCCTTGGCGGCCACATGGTCGTAGATACCATAACTCGGACGGTTCTTGGCATCGTCAGCAGCATAGTTGTATTCAGCCAGCGAGTAGGGTGTTGCACCGCTCTCGATGTGCTCGATAGCCTCGCCTAAGGCCTCACCGGCTCTCCTGGCCAGTTCGGCATTATACTTATAAGTGTTGCCGTTGGTCGAGGCACCTAACTGGGCACCCAGTTCATTCAACGGGGATGCTGCCCAGAGCAGCACCTTGCCTAAGTAGCCGAGGGCACAAACCTTGGTGATGCGGAGGTCGTTCTTACCCAGTGTCTTCTTACCGATGGTGCTGTTGTCCCAGTTGTCAGGAAGCAGGTCGGCAGCGGCACGGTAGTCAGCAGCGCACCTCTCTGCGCACTCACGGAACGAGAGGCGTGGCAGGGTGAAGGTGCTGTCAGCGGGCAGTGAGTGATCCAGATAGGGGATACCGCCCCACCACTCCATCTGCTGGTGATGCCACCAGGCACGGAAGAAGAGCAACTGACCTTTGATGAAGGCCTTCTCTTCCTTCGTGGCGTCAACGAGTTTGTCCAGGTTCTCCAGACCGAGGTTGGCCTTACGGATACAATACCAGGCGTGGCCGTTCAGTGAGTGAGCGAACTTATCCGTCGAGTTGGGGTCAGAACCAGGACGGTTCAGCCAACTCTGCTGTCCACCCTTGTCACCCTCGTCATACCAGTGACGGTAGTCGCCCAGGTCGAAATGGTGCGTCACGTGTGTATCACCCAGTCCGGCATTCATGATCTCATCTTCACCCCAGTTGAAACTCGTACACCAATAGCACGACTCCTTGTTGGGGATACAGTTGTAGATCTGCTCTACAAATCCCTCGAAGTTGGTGAAGTTCTTGAAGGCAGTCTCAGGATTCACGTCGGAGTCAGGCGACTTGTCCAGATAGTCCGAGCAGGACGTCATCCCAAAAGTCCCTAATAACCCTAAGAACCCTATCACACCTAATTTATATATATATATCTTTTTCATTGTTTCTGTCTTATGTCTAAAAAACATCTTCTTATGATCTTCTGTCTACAGGTTGAACCTCAAGCCGAAGTTGATACGTTTGAACGTCGGATAAGCACCGTTTCCGGCCGTGTGGTTACCACCGAAGTTAGACTCACGGTCGTCAGGCATGCGGGTCCAGAGCCAGAGGTTGTTACCACTGACGAAGACCTTCAGGCTCTTCATGCCGATCTGGCGTACCCAAGGCTGCGTGAAGGTGTAGGCCACCTCGACGTTCTTCAGACGGATATAGGAACCGTCGCAGAGGTACTGTGTACCATGATAGAGTTTGTCGTTGCCAAGTTTTGCGTTGAAGCGCGGGGTCACATATTCGGCATTCTGATGATCCACGCTCCACCAGGTGCCCTGGTCGTAGACGTTGGCGAGCATCACGTCAGAGAAACTGACCATCGTCACATCACGGGTCACGTTCGTCACACCATAGAACTGAGCGAAGCAACTGAAGCCCTTCCACTCAAATCCGATGGTAGCGTTATAGGTGTTCTCGGGGAAGCCAGCGTAGCCGTAAGGCACCTGGTCTGCCACGTTGTCGACAATACCGTCACCGTTGAAGTCGGCGATATAGTAGTCACCAGGCAACTTCATATCGTCGTTGGAGTCGTACTTTGGCGAACCGTAGATATCGTCATAGTTCTGCATCATACCCTTGTCGAGGAAGGTACGCACCTGATCGATAGGATAGCCAGCCTCCTTACGATAGGCGGGATAGAGAGCGGGGTCGTCTTTACGGATCACCTCGTTCTCAGAGTGGGTCATGCTCATGTTGGCCCAGAGGCGCATCTTGTTGGGGAATACCTTGTTGAAGCGCACCTCGATCTCATAACCGTGGGTCTTCACCTCACCGAGGTTGGCTGTAGGAGGCGTCTGTCCGAAGTAGGCAGGCACAGCACGGCCGCTACCGCCCACGAGGATGTCCGTACGCTTGTCGCGGAAGATTTCGATGGCACCAGCCAACAGACCACCGAAGAGTCCGTAGTCGATACCGAAGTTGAACTTCTTCACCGTCTCCCAATGTACGTTGGGGTTACCCACTGTGGCCTCACGGTACCACTTGTAGGGGTTGTCGCCACCGCCCTGTGTCACGTCGAGGGTCGACTGTCCGCCGTAAGCCCACTGCGACATATACAAGAAGCGTTCACCCACGTTGTCGTCACCGATCTCACCGTACGAGGCACGGAGTTTCAGCATGTCGATGATTTTCTTCTCACGCAGGTATTTCATGAATGGCTCCTCACTGATCATCCAGCCGATAGCGCCTGACTTGAAGAAGGCGAAGCGGTTGTCGGAAGAGAACTTCTCAGAACCGTTGTAGGCACCATTGAACTCCAGGAAGTATTTGTTGTCATAGGCGTAAGTGGCACGGAACACCCAGTCCTCACGTACGCTGGGGATCATAGAACCCCAGGCTGTCTCCTGACGGGCAAACACACCCATAGCGGTCACGTCGTGCTTGCCAAAGGTACGGCCCCAGTTCAACTGCACCTGATAGTTCAGGTTACGCGTCACACTCGTCACGCGACCGTTCTGCGTGGACCACGAGTTGTCTGACGGCACGAAGTCGAAACGGTCGTAGAGCTCGTAGGGCTGCTGATAGGTTGTAATACCCGTCTGCGGGTCAATCCACTTGTTCTGTGTACTGTGATAGAGGTCGTTGATACCGCGCTCACCCTCTCTGAAGTTGTTGTCCCAGGAAATCATACCGCGAGCCGCCAGGCCCTTGGTGATGAAGTCCAGTTTCTGCTCTAGCACGAAGTCGGTGTTGATGCGCGTGGTCGTCACATATTGCGTACCGCCGAGCGACACCGTCTGGGCGGCGTTACTCACGTTGGTCGAACCAGGCAGGAAGCCCCACGAGCCGTCTGCGTACTTCGGCATGAAGACATCCGGTGATATATTATACACACCAGCCCACTGCTGAGAGATCTGCCAATCGTTATCGCCGATGTTGTTCCACGGCGTCATCTGCTTACCGTTCGATCCTGCGATGTTCATCTTCAGCACCGTGGTCTTCGTCACGTTGAAGTCAAGGTTCGAACGGACGTTCACGCGCTTGAAGTCATAGCCGGTGGGATAGGTACGGTTGTTGCCGAAGTCCTTATACAGGTCACCCTCGCTCACGAAGTCGACGCTTGCGAAGTATTTCACGTATTTAGTACCACCGCTCACGTTCAGGTTGGCATTGTACGACATCGTGTAGTCCTTGAACAACGCTTTCTGCCAGTCCACGTTCGGATAGCGCTCCGTAATCAGGTTACCCAGTTCGTCCTTGGCCGTGGGTTCCTGGTTGCGGTAGTTCTCGATGAAACTCATCGGACGGATATAGGCCCAACTCTCTGGGGTCAGGTTCAACTCATGCTCAATCACCGTGTTACGGGCTACCAGGGCATTGTAGGAATCGTACTTGTCCGGCAACTTGGAGGGGATCTTCATGATGGCGTTGGCCGATACGTTGATCTGAGCCTTACCCTCGGCACCGCGCTTCGTGGTAATCAGGATCACACCGTTAGCACCCTTCACACCGTAGACAGCCGTGGCAGAGGCATCCTTCAGCACGGAGATGGTGGCTACCGACTGGATATCGACACTCGACATCGGACGCTCGATACCGTCCACCAGCACCAGCGGCTCGGAGTTGTTCCACGACGAGGCACCACGGATCTGGATCTTCGGTTCCTCTTCACCAGGCAGACCTTGGGAGGCTGTTGTGATCACACCAGGCAGGTTACCCGTCAGGGCGGCACCGATGTCGGTGATACCTGCGGCACGCTCCAGCACCTCACCTGTGGTCTGCGTGATGGCACCCACCACAGAGGCTTTCTTCTGCTGGCCGAAACCTACGACAATCACTTCCGAGAGTTGGGTGTTGTCACTCAGCGTCACGTTGAATGTACGCTGCTTGCCCACCTTGAACTCACGGGTGTTCATTCCCACATACGAGATGACGATGGTCGACGCCTCGGATGGGACACTCAGGGTGAAATTACCGTCAAAGTCCGTCACCGTACCTACCGCGGTATTTCCCTTAATCACAACGGAGGCTCCTATCAAGGCCTCTCCGTTCGAGTCGACAACTGTTCCCTTGATGGCAATGCCCTGAGCCCACGCCGTAGCGCACATCAGGAGCATCAACGACAATGCCGACCAGCGGCATTGCCGATTTGCCCATGGTAGGACAGTTCTCACAAAACTAGTTAATTGTTTCATTTTACTTTGATTTTGATTCAAAATTTTCGGGCGCAAAGGTACTAATATTAAATAATATTAAGTTTACGTTTCATAACATAAAGTTTTTCGTCGCCCTCAAAATCGCTGCCGTGTTACAAACGATAAAGTAATTGTTACTTTTGGAAAAAACTCCTGCCCCCCCTGACCATATCAAAACAAAGGGACGAGCGCTTTGCTCATCCCTTTTTCAAATGCCTGAGATAAAAAAGTAAAGATTACCTGCCCAAGTCCTGACGATAAAGGAGAGAACCTGAGGCAGATTATTAGTGAAACTGCGTTAATCTTCCATAATCGTTTTGATATGTCAAAGATAATATATATCTTTGCAATCGATTATCAACTAACATCATGATGAAAAGAACTCTATTGTCAACCATTCTGCTGTGTGCCTGCATGAGTCTGATGGCGCAGCAGCCCTTTGGTTCAGGGAAAATCAAAATCACGAAAGTGGCGCGGAATGCCATCCGCGTCCAGTACACAACAGACGAGGCAAAGGCCAACGACCTACCAGACTGGCTCTACGTGAAGCACGGCGAGGTGGAGCGACAGGACATCAGTTTCAAAGTGGACGCCCAACAGCAGACGCTCACCGTCAGCGACAAGGGAGGCCAGCCTGTGTTCAAGGCAACGCAGCACCAGTTCGCGGGAGGTGAGGCGACGCTCGCCTTCGACTCACCAGAAGATGAGTTTCTCTTCGGCCTTGGACAGTTCCAGGACGGCTACAGCAACGTGCGTGGCCTCTCGCGACGGCTGACGCAGGTGAACACCCAGATTTCAATCCCTATGCTGCTTTCGAGCAAGGGCTACGGCCTGCTGTGGAACAACTATGGCATGACTGAGTTCAATCCCTGCGGGAAGAGCGTCAGGCTTGAGAAGGCAAAGGGTGAAGGAAAGAAAGAAGAGGTGGACGCAACAAGCACTACAGGCAACAAGAAGGAGGTGCGCGAGCGGCATATCTTCGAGGCAACGCTCAACATCGCTGAGACAGGCAACTACGCTCTGCTGCTCGATGTGGGGCAGAAGATGGCACGCCGCCATAACCTCTGCATCGACGGGGTGCCCGTGATTGAGATACAGAACGTCTGGCTGCCACCCACGGCCTCGAAGATCGTGTTCCTTGATGAGGGACGCCACACGCTGACAGCAGAACTGACGAAGGACGACCAGCCTACGGTATATTATAATAAGGTGAAGGACGAGACGGTGCTTCGTTCGCCTGTTGCAACGGCTGTGGACTACACCGTGTTCGTAGGCACACCTGACGAGATTATCGCTACCTACAGGGAACTGACAGGGCCGTGCCCTGAGATGCCGAAGTGGGCGCTGGGCTATATCCACTGTCGCGAGCGTTTCCATTCGTCTCAGGAGATTCTCGAGACGGCCAACCGCTTCAAGGCTGAGCAGATGCCCGTGAGCATGCTCGTGCAGGACTGGCAGTGGTGGGGCAAGTACGGCTGGAACGCCATGCAGTTCGACGAGACCTACTATCCTGACCCCAAGGCGCTGACAGACAGTCTGCACAAGATGGACATCAGGCTGATGCTCAGCGTATGGTCGAAGATCGACAAGAACTCAGAGGTGGGTAAGCAGATGGAGCACGACGGATACTATATCCCGGGAACGGACTGGATAGACTTCTTCAACCCCGACGCTGCTGCCGCCTACTGGAAGAACTTCAACGAGCGGCTGGTGCCTACGGGCATCGACGCCTGGTGGCAGGACGCCACGGAACCTGAGAACGACGACCTTGCAGGCCGCACGGTGAACAATGGACGCTGGACAGGTGAGCAGGTACGGAACGTGTATCCACTATTGGTGAACAAGACCGTATACGAAGGACTGGTGAAGGCTGGCAAGGAACCGATGATCCTCACACGCTGCGGATTCCCAGGCATCCAGCGCTACGGTTCAGCCATGTGGAGCGGTGACGTGGGCAACGACTGGGACGCCTTCCGCCGTCAGATCGTGGCAGGACTGGGCATGCAGGCTGCAGGCATCCCCTGGTGGACGTACGATGCAGGCGGATTCTTCCGTCCCCGTGACCAGTACACCAATCAGGACTATATCGAAAGGATGCTGCGTTGGATTGAGACGAGCGTCTATCTGCCGCTGATGCGTGTACACGGCTATATGAGCAATACGGAGCCCTGGAACTATGGCGACGAGGCGAAGCAGATCATTGCCAACTGCCTGAAAGAGCGCGAGCAGTTGCGGCCATATATCGAAGCCTGCGCCAAGCGAGTGTCGAAGGAGGGCTATACGCTGATGAGACCTCTCATCTTTGACTTCGCTGACGACGAGACGGCCCTGAGACAATCGTGCGAGTATATGTTCGGCCCTGAGTTGCTCGTGAGCCCTGTGACGGAACCAGGTGTTACGGAGTGGAGGACCTATCTGCCCAAGCAAAAGGGCGGCTGGACGGAGATCCACACGGGGAAACACTACGACGGTGGACAGTATGTCACGACGGAAGTCAGCAAGGCATACATCCCGGTGTTTAAAAGAACCACGAATTAAACGAATTAAAAATAGAGAATTATTCCAAGGAACAAATTTATTACAAGTCCCGCAGAAATAAAAGAAATCTAAGAAATAATCGCTTCGCTTCTGCGCGCAGCCCGTGCCAAAGGCACTTTCCTCTATTTCTTTTATTTCTGCGGGACAAAAAGAAAAAAAAGATGAAAAGGACGATTAAAGGAAGCCTGGTGGCGATGGGGGTGGCGATAAGCACCATGACAGCACAGGCGCAGTTATCGACAAACCCTGACAAATTTTTAGGAAACATCACCACTGGTTGGAACAGCGATATGGACACCGACGGTTACGTCTTCTCTGACTACTGGAATCAGGTGACACCCGAGAATGCCACGAAATGGGGCAGTGTCGAGGGTGACAGACAGGGCAAGTACAACTGGGGAGGTGCCGACAAGGCCGCCAAGTATGCCAAGGAGCACGGATTCCCCTTCAAGTTCCACACCCTCGTGTGGGGCTCGCAGTACCCGAAATGGATGGACAACCTATCGACTGAGAAGCAGTATGAGGCCATCGTGGAGTGGATGGACGAAGCGAAGAAGCACTATCCCGACCTGCCCGTGATTGATGTGGTGAACGAGGCTGTCAGCGGTCATGCCCCGGCCCCCTATAAGGCAGCCCTCGGCGGCGACGGCAAGACGGGCTACGACTGGATCATCAAGGCCTTCGAGATGGCCCATGAGCGCTGGCCGGATGCCATTCTGGTCTATAACGACTATAACACGTTCCAGTGGAACACAGATCAGTTCATCGACCTCGTCCGTACCATCCGTGATGCAGGTGCCCCTGTCGACGCCTATGGCTGTCAGAGTCACGACCTGACGGGCTGCAGTGCCAGCACGCTGAAAGCCTCGATGAAAAAGATCCAGGATGCCCTGAAGATGCCGATGTACGTCACAGAATATGATATAGGTACCGCCAACGACAACGACCAGTTACGCGACTACAAGGCACAGATCCCCCTCCTCTGGGAAGCCGACTACTGTGCAGGCGTCACCCTCTGGGGATGGATCTACGGCAAGACCTGGACTACGGACGGCAACTCGGGCCTCATCAAGAACAAGAAGGAGCGCCCTGCCATGGAGTGGCTGCGTGAATATATGCAGACGGATGCCGCCAAGACGGCGAAGAGTCCCTACCCTGGCGGCGTGAAGGAGGCATCTGTCTATGTAGGTGCTTCGGCCTTGAATGTGGAGAAAGGTGAAAAGGTGGGCATCACCATCGATATCCGTCTGAAGACGAAGGGACTCGAAAACGTAGAACTCTTTGTAAATGGAGAAAAGAACACAACCCTTTTCTCTGAATGTATCCTTGTTGGACCAGGGGAGAGGAACTTCTTTGAGGCAGAATATACACCCACGGAAGAAGGAAAATACGAGATCAAGGCCATGGTCACTGCCGACGACGGCACGCAGTATGAGCGTTATGCTACCTTCACAGCCTATGGTCCACGTACCCCCTATAACGGTGTGAAGCAGATTCCTGGCATCATCGAGGCCGAGGACTTTGACTCAGGGGCTGAGGGATACACCTTCCACGACTCAGACCACACCAATGAGGGTGACGTGAAGAACTACCGCACGGACGGTGACGGCGTGGACTTCGTGAAGGGCAACAACGGTACAGTCATAGGCTATACCGCCCAGGGCGAGTGGCTCGAATATACCATCAACGTCAGTCAGGCTGGTGAATACGAATACGAGGCCACCGTCTCTTCAGGCAACGACAACTCCTCCTTCAGCATCGCCATCGTCAACGACAACGGCACGACTCAACTGGCCAAGGTCAACGTACCCAAGACGGGAGACGGCGACTGGAGCAAGTATAAGACGGTGAAGGGCAAACTGAGCAAGCCCCTTGAGGCCGGAGAACAGATCCTGCGCCTCACCATCGACAGTCCTTATGCCAATATCGACAAGATTGAGATCAAGAGCACCGAAACGGGAATCGTCTCACCTCTTGCCTCTCAACCCTCACCACAAAACACCTACAACCTCGCAGGTCAAAGGGTGAACAGCCGTTATAAAGGTATCGTAATTCAGGACGGAAAGAAAGTCGTGAAATAGTTTACGGTTTACAGTTTAGAGTTTATTGTTTATAGTTTAGAGTTTATTGTTTATAGTTTAGAGTTTAAAGTTTATAGTTTATAGTTTATAGATCTATGAAGAAAACATTATTATCATCTATCATGCTGTGCATGGCCATGGTAGGCATGGCACAGCCTGCTGGTGGCTTCGGAGGTTTCCAGGCGCCGCAAGTGAAACTTGAAACCTCGCAGGAATGGAAAGACGTGAACTATGCCGGCGACGACCAGGCCTTCCACACCTGCGACATCTACCTGCCCAAGCAGGAGAAAGACAAGTATCCCGTAGTGATCCACATCTACGGCAGTGCATGGTTCAGCAACAGCAGCAAGGGCGCTGCTGACCTCGGCACCATCGTGAAGTCGCTGCTGGAGGCTGGTTATGCTGTGGTATGTCCGAACCACCGTTCGAGCATGGACGCCAAATGGCCGGCTCAGATCCACGACATCCGTGCCGTCATCCGCTTCGTCCGTGGCGAGGCTAAGAAGTATAAGTTCGACACGTCGTTCATCGCCACCAGCGGATTCTCTTCTGGCGGACACCTCTCCTCAGTGGCTGCCACTACCAGCGGTCTGAAGCAGACGAAGGTGGGCACCGTGGACATCGACCTCGAAGGCAATCTGGGCAATTATCTTCAGGAGAGCAGTGCTGTCAACGCTGCCTGCGACTGGAGCGGTCCTGTAGACCTTACAGCGATGGACTGCGGCGAGGGCATGAAGATGGGTGAGAACTCGCCCGAGGACGTCATCCTGAACTCGAAACTCGCCAAAGAGCCAGATAAATATCTCAGCCTGAGCGCCACTTATTATGTCGATCCCAACGACCCGCCCGTCATCATCTTCCACGGCGACAAGGACAACGTCGTACCTAACTGTCAGGGTAAGAAGTTCTTTGAACTGCTGAAGGCTGCTGGTGTGAAGACAGAGGCCACGTTCCCTGCAGAGGGTAGTCACGGAGGTCCGGCCATGTACACAGAGGAGAACCTACAGAAGATGGTGAACTTCCTCAATGAAGTCCGTACCAACCGTTCACGTATCATCGAACAGGGTGGTACAGGTCAGTACAAGGCCGTCATGAAAGAGGAGAAGAGCCTTCCAGAGCATACCATCTTCGTGCCGCAGGACCTCACCCCGTTCAGTGCTAAGAAGCCCCTGCCCGTACTCGTATGGGGCAATGGTGCCTGTTCCAACTCCCCCTGGGAACACATGAACTTCCTCAACGAGATTGCCTCGCAGGGCTATATCGTCCTTGCCACGGGCATCATCCCCATGATCGACGAGTGGTATCGTGGCCCGATGTCACGCACAGAACAGCAGATTGAGAGCATGGACTGGATCATCGCCCAGAATGCCGATCCCGCTTCACCTTATTATAATAAGATAGACGTGAAGAACATCTGCGTGGCTGGTATGTCGTGTGGTGGTCTGCAGACCCTCTTCAACTGCGCCGATCCCCGTATCAAGGCCCTGATGATCTGCAACAGCGGACTCTTCAACCAGCAGAATGCCTCGCAGGCCGTGGGTGGCATGCCCATGCCGCCGAAGGAGAAACTGAAGGAGATACATACACCTATTATATATATATTAGGCGGCGAGACCGATATCGCCTACGAAAACGGTATGGACGACTTCCACCGCATCGACCACGTGCCTGCCGTCGCCACCAATTTCCCTGTCGGACATGGCGGCACCTATCGCGAGCCTCATGGCGGTGAGTTCACGGTAGTGGCGCTGGCTTGGCTCGACTGGCAACTGAAGGGTTCCCAAGAGGCCAAGAAGATGTTCGTGGGCAAGGACTGCGGCATCTCGAAGCGCGACAAGTGGACCATCGAGAAGAATAAGATATTCTCCAGCCTGAAGTAATATGAAGCATTTAACTACCACCCTCATTTGTCTGCTGAGTTCGCTGTTCGCAACGGCTCAGCAGATTTCCTCTCCTAATGGCCGATTGACGGTGACCACCTCCAATGGGCAGATGATTGTCTGCCACAGTGGTACACCCATACTCACCATCGAGGAACCCAACATCATATCTCTCACCTCTCACCCCCTACCTCTTACCTCTAATTATCAGATGCTGACAGGCAAACGGCTTGTCTGTACCAACGAGGGCAACGAATATGTGGCTACGCTGGGAGAGGGCATCAAGATGGTGTTGCGACTCTATAACGACGGCATCGCCTTCCGCTATGACTACCCCGGGGCATGGACAGGCAACGACCCCACCGTCTTCCGCATCCCAGAGGGCACACGCCGCTGGATGCAGCAGTGGACAGACTCTTACGAAGGATTCTTCCCGCTGTCGACGACCTACAAGGTGAAACCTGTGCCGTCGTTCAGCGGCATCTCGAAGAGTGAAGAGGGCTATAACAACCGTTGGGGCTACCCTGCCCTGCTGGAACCTCATGACGGTGTGTTCGTACTCCTCTCCGAGGCCAATATCGAGCGCGGACAGAGTGCGTCCTGCCTCTATAATGACAAAGAACTCTACAAGGTCGTGCCTGCGGAACGTTTGGAAAACAACGCTTCACCTTCACACCTTTCCTCCTTATCACCTTTCCACAGCCCCTGGCGCGTGGCTATTATCGGAAGTCTCGCTGATATCGTGGAGTCGACGCTCATTACAGACGTCAGCACCCCCAGCCAGATAGAGGACACGAGTTGGATACAGCCAGGCGTGGTATCGTGGATCTACTGGGCCTACAACCACGGCTCCAACGACTACAATATCATTAAGAAATATGTGGATATGGCCGCCACGCTCCATCTGCCCTACGTGCTGATTGATGCCGAATGGGATCAGATGAGCGAACTGCAGAGTAATGAGGGTAAGACCATCGAGGATGCCATCGCCTACGCCAAGTCGAAGGGTGTCAGGCCCATGATCTGGTATAACTCCAGCGTAGGCTGGGTAGACGGTGCCCCAACACCCAAATACCGCCTGAACAAGCCTGAGGATAGGGAGAAGGAGTTCGCCTGGTGTGAGAAACTTGGTGTCGCAGGCGTGAAGATTGATTTCTTCTCTGGCGACAATCAGATGAACATGGACTATTGTCTGGACTTGTTGGAGAGTGCATCCCGCCATCATCTGCTGGTGAACTTCCACGGAGCCACCATCCCCAGAGGCTGGCAGCGCACATGGCCGAACCTGATGAGTACGGAGGGGGTCTATGGAGCAGAGTGGTATAACAACGTGCCCACCTTCACGGCAAAGGCCGCCTCGCACAATGCCACCCTACCCTTCACACGAAACGTCATCGGCCCCATGGACTATACCCCCTGTGCCTTCAGCGACTCGCAGCATCCGCATATCACCACCCATGCCCACGAACTCGCCCTCACCGTGCTCTTTGAGAGCGGTCTGCAGCATCTGGCAGACAAACCCGAAAGTTACTTGGCGCAGCCTCAGGAGGTGCAGGACTTCCTGAGTCATCTGCCATCTGTGTGGGATGAGACCCGCTTCGTGAGCGGATATCCTGGAGAGAGTGCCGTTCTGGCTCGCCGCAGTGGCAGCACCTGGTATATCGCAGGTATCAACGGTACGGATGAAGAGAAGGAACTCGCCCTGACTACAGAAGGTATTCTCTCACCTCTTACCGCTCACCACTCACCTCTAAAGATATCCGCCTTCCTCGATGCCGGAGAGCGTCAGTGGCAGATTGCCCCATCTGTCTCTAAGTTGCCCGCAACGGTCACCTGCCGACCACGAGGAGGTTTCGTCTATGTCATCAAATAAAGAGGTGCCGCAGAATCTGTGGCACCTCTTTATTATCGGCTGAGTTTCTGAACGTACTTCACAGGTTCGCCGTCGCCCTTGAGCACATCGGCAAAGTCCTGAGGCTTGATGGTGACTGGCCCACGCATGAACTCAGGGACATTATAACTCTTCATGAACTGACGATGATAGTCGGGATCGGCACAAGGCAACTCAAAAGGCTTTGTGCCTTTTCCGTTCTCATCGATATGAGCGATAAAGGGACGCGTGAAGTTGCCATCGTCCCTGCGACTGCTGAACACGACCCAACGGCCATTGCTGGACCACGAGTGATAACTCTCAGTATCCGGCGAGTTCAGTTCTTCAGCAGGACGAGCCTCACCCGTCTTAAGATCGATTATCCACAAGTCGGCATCGCGGTGCCAGATGTGGAACACCCCGTACTTCGCCAAGGCAAACATGAGGTAGCGGCCATCTGGCGAGATACGCGGCAGGGTGGCACTCTTGCCTAACGTGTCGGCAGCAAAGACAAGTTCACGGGGGCCGAACTGCATCGTGGCTGCATCGAACGACTTGCGATAGATGTTGTAGAACACCTTATTGGAATATCTGAGCAAATATATGTCTTTATTGGTGACAGTGTCAGGGTATTCAAAACGCGCACTGCAGTAGTATACAGACCTGCCGTCTGGAGCCCAGAAGGGGAACACTTCGAGTTCGCTGGGGTCTTTCTCAATGTTCGTCGCCTCGTTCTTCATCACATCGTAGGCTATCAAGTCGCTGGCGGTGTCATAGACCTCCACCTTATTAGGGTCTGTGACATGGAAGTTCTGGCGCGTCGTGTTTGTAGAATAGACTATCAGCGGCAACTCAGGATGCCAGGCAGGATAGACACCAGCAGAGAGGATAGAGTCGTTGCTCATATTGATTTTGCGAACCTTTCCGTCATAGGCAATGACGGTACCGCCATGATTCTGACGGGCATGGAACTGCATACGTTCAGGGTTATACTGCTGATAGTTGTGGCAGTTGATACATTGTCCCTTAGTACCCTCCGTGCAAAGGATGTTGTCGTAGATGACGCTCTCGTCGTAGTTCTCCAGACTGCGCTGGCTGATGGTCAGTTCTTCATAAGAGACATATGAAGGGTGAATCAGTCGATAACTGATGTAGGCATCGATGGAGTCGGGCGACACATAGATATTAAAGGGCTTGAAACGAGTCCACTGACCTGCCTGAAGGGCATAAGTTTCTACTTGTACAGCCTTGCCCTTGGCGGCTGCAGTGAGTCGCTTCCAGTCATCGATATCGGGCTGTGCCTTGTCACCTCTGCAGACGATCTCCTCATCGCCGAAGGCATAGCGCACGGCCATCTCCTCCCACTGACCATCCATCTCGAAACTCAGCGGTGCGATATTGACGGGAACAGTGACATCCACGTAGTCTGGGTATATCTTCGGCAACGCGTCTGACTGGGTGAAGTCTGACGGCAACTGCTGCGAGCATGCACTGAACAATAAACTAAAACTCATCAATAATAACCCTGACAGAGGGTGTATGAATATCTTGCTCATCATCTCCTGATTCTTAACTATGAACTATTTAGAGTATTTCATATAGAAGTATTCGTAGAAGTAGGTATGACCAAAGAACGGCCAGAGAGCCGTACGTCCATTCTCCGCACTCTGGTTATCGTACTTCGCGGCCTCCTTCATAAAGGCAGCATAGGTCCGCTTGACACTCTTGTCAAATGGATACTTGTCGATATCGGGTATGTTCTCCATCTTCCCAAAGAGATAAAATCCCTCCTGGAAGATACGCGGCATGGGATCATGAGGATGCAGACGCACATAATGGCTAAAACGCGACATGAACTGTTTAGAGTCTTTCATCCAGAGTGCTCCAAGTACGGCCTGCTCCTGGAAATAGGGGTCGTCGGAGTTCTGACGCGCAAGTTCCGACATCAGATATTTCTCCACACTCCCACCGTCGGAGCCCAGCGCGTTATTGTAATGCAGCATGTGAGTGATGGGACCCGTCTCACGTGCCTCGGCGATCTGCTTGGGGTGGTCGATCAGTTGCTGCATGGCGTCTGCCCATTTCCCGTGATACATCGTATGACGAAGCAGATTCAGACATTTCTTTGCCGCCTGCGTCTCACCATTCAGCAGAGAACAGCGGGCCATGTACTCCAGCAGTTCCACGCGCCAGCCGTATTCCACGCCGTCCTCAAGACAGATACGGTGGCAGTCGTTGAGCAGACCGTACTGATAGTATATCATACGGCCGAAGATATGATAGAGCATACTGACCCTCAGAGGTGTATTGGCCCTGACGGTTCCACGAGGGTAATTGTACATCTCATCAAGTTGCCGGCCGAGTCTCGAGAGAGCAATGTTACGCATCAGCACGATAGGGCGGGTAGGCTCTTCTTCCACCTGCTGGCTCTCGAGAATCACGCCTTCCCAGTCCGTATTTTCAATACCGTGCTGCATGGCCAACTCGTGATGGAAGTTGGCGTCCTTATACCAAAAGTGCCATACACCACCTATCAGGGCCACTATCAGTATACCCTGCAGACTCCATCTGTAAAGAGACTTCAAGGGCTTGGAGGTCAGCGTCTTCTGATAGAAGACAACCATCAGCAGGAAGAAAGCCCCTAATATATAATAAGGTATATAGTAAAGCGGAAAGGTCTCTATGACAAGGAAGGTAGGAAGGGCTGTCGTCCACAGATCGTCGAAGTTGGTCTGGTAATACACATAGCGATAGCAGAACAAAGGCACTGCGATGATGGCCAGCAGGGCGACGACTGCCACAATGGTATTCTGAGCGCGGTTGTCAGAGAGGCGCCAGGTCCAGATGCCCATGAGCAGAACGGCAGCGAGGGCGTAGGCTCCCAACAGCGGATAGCCCACGGCTGCAGTCAGCACCACCCAGACGATGCGAAGTCTGGCGGGCAATGCCCTGAAGGCCCATAGCAAAGCAACGGCAGCCATCGTGCCAATGGTGGCCACAAAGAAATAGCCGCTCAGTTTCATAAAGTAGTGCCAGTAGCCCAGGCACATGTCTGCCACTACCAGTGTGGCCACGGGTATCAGCGCCAGGACCGCCCAACTGTCGGCAATGCGGAACGTGCGCTTGGTGAGCCACATCAGCAGCAGCCAACAGCCGCACAGTATCAACACACCCAGCCAGGGATGGAAGAAGAACTGGGTGAAATAACAACTGACATAGGAAAGGAAACCTCCTGGCACCACCATCTTCTGACTGAAGAAGAGCGAGGTGTCGAGGAACAGGTTGTACTGCTGGACTTTCCAGAGCAGGTCAGACTCGTATGCAATCAGCGCAAAGGCGACAAGCAACAAGGCTCCGATCCATGGTAGAAATGGTATAACTCTTTTCATTGAATGATTTATAATTTGCTGCAAAGTTATATATTTTCCCCGTAAATACTGCACGAAAGGATAAAAACATGATATTGGAGCACCATTTGAGCTCGTCGCAGTGGCAGCATCTGGTATATCGCAACCTTCAACGATCGCCCCTGACCACGGTGTGGTTTCGTCTATGTCATCAAATAAAGAGGTGCCGCAGATTCTGTGGCACCTCTTTATTATCGGCTGAGTTTCTGAACGTACTTCACAGGTTCACCGTCGCCCTTGAGCACATCGGCAAAGTCTTGAGGCTTGATGGTGACAGGCCCACGCATGAACTCAGGTACATTATAACTCTTCATGAACTGACGATGATAGTCAGGATCGGCACAAGGCAACTCAAAAGGCTTTGTGCCTTTTCCGTTCTCATCGATATGAGCGATAAAGGGACGCGTGAAGTTGCCATCGTCCCTGCGGCTGCTGAACACGACCCAACGGCCATTGCTGGACCACGAGTGATAACTCTCCGTATCCGGTGAGTTCAGTTCTTCAGCAGGACGAGCCTCACCCGTCTTAAGATCTATCATCCACAAGTCGGCATCGCGGTGCCAGATGTGGAACACCCCGTACTTCGCCAAGGCAAACATGAGGTAGCGGCCATCTGGCGAGATACGCGGCAGGGTGGCACTCTTACCCAGGCTATCGGCAGCAAACACCAGTTCGCGGGGACCAAAGGTCATAGTGGCTTCATAAAACAACTTGCGATAAATATTATATTTGACCATATCATAATGCTGAACAAATTCTAAATTATGATCTGTAACAGAGTCCGGGAACTCGAAATGTGCACTACAATAGTAAATGGACTTCCCATCAGGAGCCCAGAATGGGAACACTTCCAATTCATCAGACGCATTTTCGATGTTCGTCACTTCATTAGTTTCCACATTATAGGAAATTAAGTCGCTTGCGGAATCATATACTTCAATCTTGTTTGGATGAGAAATATGAAAAACCTGATGCGTTAAATTCGTGGAAAAGACGACAAGTGGAAATTTTGGATGCCATGCCGGATAGACACCTGCTGAGAGGACTGAGTCATTACGCATATTTATCTTGCGAATATTACGGTCATAGGCAACAACAGTACCACCAAGATTATGACGAGCGTGGAACAACATCCTATTAGGATTATAATGTTGATAATTGTGACAATTAATACATTGTCCATTAGGGCCATCCGTGCAAAGCATATTGTCGTAGATAACACTCTCGTCAAAGTTTTCCAAACAGCGCTGGCTAATTGTAAGTTCCTCGTAATTTGTATACGAAGGCGAGATTAGACGATAACTTAAGTATGCATCAATGGAGTCTGTAGAAACATATATACAAAAAGGCTTGTATTGTGTCCACTGCCCATCTCTGCAAGCATAAGTTTCCACCTTTATAGCCTTGCCTTTTGCTGCTACAACGAGTTGCTTCCAGTCGTCAAGATCTGGGAGGGCTTTTTCTCCTCGGCAGATAATCACTTCATCTTCGAAAGAATAGCGTACAGCCATCTCTTCCGATTGGTCATCCATTTCGAAAGTTAATGGAGCGATGTTGGCTGGCACGGTCACATCAACATAGTCTGGATAAATCTTCGGAAGTGCGTCTGACGGTGCGAAGTTTGACGGTAATTGCTGATTACAGGCATTTAACAATAATATATAACTGATAAATAAGCCTTGCTGAAATCTTCTAAATTGCTTGGTCATCATCTGCTAATATAAACTAACGCTTTTTATTTCAGGAAATAATAATTATAAAAATAGGTGTTCCCAAAAAAGGGATGAAGAGCGGCACGACCTAAATCCAAAGGACGCCCTTTATATTGCTCTGCTTCTTTCATGAAGGCCACATAAGACTTCTTCACGCTCTCATCTATAGGCATATTTTCTACATTGGGTCCTTTTCCTGTCATTGAGAAAAAATAAGCAGCTTCCTGAAAGATGCGAGGAATATGACCATGAGGATGTAGACGGGCATAATGTATAAAGCGAGGCCAAAACTTTCTATGATCTTTCTTCCAAAGAGTAGCAAGAATGGCCTGCTCCTGAAAATAGGAATCGTTGGAATCCTGACGTCCTAATAACACCCTTACATAATTCTCAACATTACCACCATCAAAGCCTAATGAATTTGTATAATGCATCATATGAATGATCGGCCCTGTCTCACGATTATCCGCCCTCTGCTTAGGATGTTCCAACAATTGTAACATATCATCAGCCCACTTACCATGATACATCGTGTGACGGAGTTGATACAGAATTCTACGTGCAGCCTTTTTCTCTCCGCAAAGCATAGAGCAACGTGCCAAATACTTCTGAATCTCTATACGCCAACCATACTCAACACCATCTTCCATGCACATACGGTGGCAATCATTAATTAAACCATATTGATAGTAAATCATGCGACCAAATACATGGTATAACAGATTAAAGGGCATAGGAGTGTTGCCCTTTTTATTACCTCGCGGAAAGTCGTACATCTCGTCGAGTTGCCGGCCTAATCTCTGAAGTGCAAGATCGTACATTAATACTATTGGACGAGTAGGCTCTTCATCCCCTTGCTTCTCACCTTCACGAAGTACACCCTCCCAGTCTGCTGCTTCAATGCTACGCATCATGGAAAGTTCGTGATGGAAATTATCATCCTTATACCAAAAGTGGAAGACAGCGACTATAACAGAAACGACCATAACACCTTGCAGACACCATCTATAAAGAGGCCTCAGGTACTTAGCAGGAAGCGATCTTTGATAAAGAACAGTTATTAAAAGATAGAAAACCACTAGAAAAAAATAAGGTATATAATAGCGAGGATAAGATTCCTTCACCACAAAACCAGGTATACCTGTCGTCCATATATCGCCTAAATAGGTCTGGTAGTACACATAGCGATAGCATATCAATGGAACAGCAATAACGCTGAGGAGAGAAACCACAGTAAGAGTTGCGTTCATCGAACGGCTATCAGAAAGGCGCCAAGTCCATATACCCATAAGTAGGACAGTTACTAAAGCATAAACACCCAAAAGAGGATAACCAACGGATGCAGCCAAAATAACAGTTGCGATACGTTGCCATAGATTCTGAGGCAAGGTTCGAAAAAACCAAAGCATAGCGATAGCAATAGTAGTCCCAATAGTAGCTACGAAGAAATAGCCGCGCAACCTCATGAAGTAATGCCAATAACCCAAACTCATATCTGCAACCAATAGGATTACAACAGGAATCAACGCTAATACAGCCCAGTTGTCTGGGATGCGAAAAGCTCGTTTGGTAAGCCACATCAGCAGGAGCCACCATCCACACAGCATCAGCACGCCCAGCCAGGGATGGAAGAAGAACTGAGTAAAATAACAACTAACATAGGACAGCAACCCTCCTGGCACCAGCATCTGCTCACGAAAGAAGAGCGAAGTGTCAAGAAACAAATTGTACTGCTCAACCTTCCAAAGAAGATCTGCCTCAAAACAAAGAAGTGCTACGGCGATAAGAAGCAATGCGACTATCCACGGCAAGATTGATATGATTCTTTTCATTGAAATATTATTTTGTGCTGCAAAGATAGACATTTTTTCTGAAACAACTGCACAAAAGGGGGAAAACTTATCATCAGCAAGCAAATTCGATCCACTCACTTTATCATTTGTTTCATTTATCCACACCAAATGTAACCAAAAGAGCAAAATTAACAGCCCAAAACGTTTTTTAACTAAAAAAAGAAATCCTAATTCAGATTAATACCTTATCTTTGCATCGTATTTCGACAAGAAAGAGATTTTTATCTTTATAATTAACATTATTCATTAACTAACAAATTAAAATTTGCTTATGAAAAAGTTATTTACTTTAGTTGCATTGGCTTGTATGGCCATTAGTGCAAACGCTCAGAAGCTTATTGGTGAGATCGACTGGAGTACTCAGGAGGCCTTCACAAATTGGTGTTCTGGTGAGAATGGTTCTACCGCTACCGTTGGTGCAGAAGGTTTGGAGATTAACGTTCCTACTGCTGGTGACAACTACTGGAACCCTCAGACTGTCGTCTTTAACATTGAAGGCGAGAAAGTGGCAGACAATCCCGATGCCCCTGCAGTTCTCGAGGAAGATCACGTTTACAAAGTAATTATCACCGCTAAACACCCTGCCGGACACCTTCAGATTAATTGTGGTTCTTGGGATGACGGTGTTGGTCCTCAGTTAGATTTTGATGTAGAAGAAGCTGCAGACTTCCACGACATCGAGGTCGAGTTCGAATGGCCTGCTGATGTATTCTCTAATGTTCATGTGCTGTGGCAGAGCGGTGCTCTTCCAGGTCTGAGCGTATTAAAAAAGATCCAAATTTGGGATATTACAGAGGGGGTTGAGCCTAGTGAAGGTGGCGAAGGTCAAGGCGAAGAAGGCGGCGAAGGTCAAGGCGAAGAAGGCGGTGAGACCGTTATCGCTGAAATCGATTGGTCTACACAGGACGCCTTTACAAACTGGTGCTCTGGCGAGAATGGATCTACCGCAACCATAGGTGCAGAAGGCCTGGAGATTAACGTACCTACAGCTGGTGACAACTACTGGAATCCACAGACTGTCGTCTTGAACATCGAAGGTCAGAAAGTTGCTGACAATCCCGATGCTCCTGCAATTCTTGAAGAGGACGCTGTTTACAAAGTGATTATTACAGCAAAGCATCCCGCTGGTCACCTCCAGATTAATTGCGGTTCTTGGGATGATGGTGTTGGTCCTCAGTTAGACTTTGATGTAGAAGAGGCTGCCGACTTCCACGATATCGAAGTCGAATTCGAGTGGCCTGCTGACGTGTTCTCTAATGTACATGTTCTGTGGCAGAGCGGAGGTCTTCCTGGACTGAGTGTACTGAAGGCTGTTAAAATTATCAAAGTTGGTGGAGAAACAGCCATTAAGTCAGTGAAGAAGGCTGCTAAGGCAGACGGAGCTATCTACAACCTCGCTGGTCAGAAGGTGAACGCTTCTTACAAGGGCATAGTCATCAAGGACGGCAAGAAGTTCATCCAGAAGTAATTTAAACAATTACATAACACTTTCAATGGTGTGTCCTTCGGGGCACACCATTTCTTTTATCTCTATCTCCAAACATTAAGCCTACACCAGTAAGGTTTGCAAGAACCCATAGTAAACGGTCTGTTGCCGTTTTAAAGCCATTTAAGCCGTCATTTCTTATAAACTGCAGTCTGATCCATTCACGCCCTTCAGGGCTGTCACAGCGTTTAAATATAAGGTATAGGACTAAATCCTGCGGCCTAACAAGGACAAGCAGGCTGGCAGCGGCATGTTCCCACTTAAACTAACAGGCACATGCATGAACAGGATGACATAGCGACGAAATCATCAAACGACGAAGAGTAAATAATTTTATAAATAATCAGTTTTCATATTAGATTGTAAAATGAATGCTGATAATTACTCACCAAAAAAATAATCATTTTTGAGAAAAGTATCACTTTTTGCTTTAACATATTGAAAACAAGCATATTAGGCATAGTGACAGATAAATTGAAAGTATCACTGCCTTTTTGCTTAAGTAAAACAACTTGTTTTACTTTGTAAAGTGGCATTTCTTCAGTGTATAAAGATGCCTTCCATCATAGTAAAACAAGTTGTTTTACTTTAGTAGTCAATATCTCGTCAATCCACAGTCTGCATTTCTTATTTCACTCCCAATGTTCATAGATACATAGACATGGCATCAGGCTTGGCAATTATGTTAAAAGAATTCGTAAAAAGTGATAGACAGTGATAGTTTCAAACAAAGTATCACTCAAGATAAACTATTAACAGTCAGATAGTTATAACAAAAAGTGATAGTATATATGTTTTTGACAGAAAAAAAAAGTGCCACGTCTTCAAGACGCGGCACCTTATAAAATTATCAAAACAATGTTTTGAACTAACTACTATCTCGTTTAGTAATCCCAACCCTGCTGTCTGAGGTTCGGGTTCATTTCCTTTACCTGCAGCGGATAGGGGAATAGACGGTGTTTCTCCTGCCAGCCTACAGTAAAACCAGCATCCTGAGCCTCGTGAGTGTGGGCAATGTAGAAACGACTATTAGACTCACTACCATATTGCCAGATCAGATCCACATCAGTAGAAGCAGGTGTACGGAATACCTTATCATAGAGGTGAGGAATATGTGTTCCCTGAACCTTCAGACGATCAATACAAGCCTTATCATAAGCATCGTTGTCGATTTTACTCCAGCGCATAATATCCTGATAGCGACAACCCTCAAACCATAGTTCGTAGGATTTCTCCTTCTTCAATGTCTCCAGGTTAACGCTTGAGCTGATAGTCTTAGAACCTGCACGCTCCTGAATCTGATTGATGATAGTCTTAGCAGAAGCATCGTCACCTGTACGGAGGCAGCACTCAGCATAATTAAGCAGTACCTCAGCATAACGCATGATGATGATATTGTTCAGACGATGCACTGAGGCATATGAATTTTCACCTTCTGCAGCATCTCCTACACGAATAACATGTTTGAGAGGTATTCTAAATGTCTGACCATAGTGACCACCCAATTCGCTGATACCATAGTTCTTTGACTTGACCCTTTCTTCATGGGACATCTTCTCAAGTTTCTCATTATAGAAAAGATAGTCATTGCCCGTTTCCTGGAAAATCAGATCATCAATCTTAACCATAGTTGCCTTGAGCCGCTTGGAATCCTCACCGTCATTCTCTACGAACTCATCAACATACCACTTGGGAAGACCGATAGAACCCCAACCTTCAACACCACCAGTATACTTCAGCAACGGATTCTTCTTGAAGTAGCCAGAACGGATCTGGAAGCACTGAGGTTCCATCCATGTACTATGCTGATTCCATCCCAGACCACTACCAGTACTCCATTCACCAGCTGCAGGATTGTATCTCAAGTTAATCTCAAAGACCTTCTCCGGGCATCCATCACCCTGAATGTGGAAGAGGTCAGCCCATTCGTCACCAGAGACAAGCGCATACTTGCCAGAGTCGATCACCTTCTTCAGGCAGTCCTTAGCCTTGGCAAAGTCGCCAGCGAACATATAAGCCTTACCAGCCATAGCCCAAGCAAAGCCCTTGGTCACACGATAAGCACCTTCCTTGTCGGTAGTAGACTGGCGCTCTGACAGGTCGTCAGCTGCCTTCATGCACTCGTCACCAACCCAAACGAAATAATCCTTCTGTGACTTTGGAGCCCCCTCAGGAGCATTCTCATCATCACTCTTGACGGGAACGGTGCTGGCATCGAGCAAATGGTCTACGAAGGGAGGTGTTCCCCAGTAGCAAGCCAGCAGGAAGTAGTTGTATGCACGGAGCACACGAGCCTCGGCCACGGCCTGCTTCTGGAAATCTGTAGCATCCTCTTTGTTTCCGAAATACTCGATAACAAGATTGTCTGGATAGATAGAAAGATAAAGTCCTCTATAATGATGATAGATGGCTTCTGGAGTATGTTCAAAACGAAACTCGTCGATAGAACCGCCGAACTCATGGTCACCATAATATGCACCACCGTAGTTGACATCATCACCCGGATGATTGGCTAGTACTTTGGCGGGAGTATAGATTCCTGGGCCATCCTCAACACGACCCACAGTATTAATTTGGAAGCCCTCGTAAGCAGAAGTCAAGGCCTTCACTGCATCAGCATCCGTCTGATAGAAAGTACCTGTCGTCAGACTGGCCTTCTGCGGGATGTCGAGTTTGTCCTCACATGAGGTTAATGCTACGCCACCAGCAACAAGCGCAAGCATTGAAAATAATATCTTTTTCATATATTTATATTTTACCTTTATTAGAATGTTACGTTAAGACCAAAGACAATCTTCTTAGAAGTCGGGTAGTTACCGTTATCCCAACCACGAGAAGCACCATTGTCGAAAGAAGAGGTCTCAGGATCAGCACCAGGATAACTGGTGATTGTGAAGTAGTCATCAAGTGATACAGAGAGACGCAGGTTGCTAACCAAGAATTTCTTCGTGATGTTCTGAGGAATCGTGTAACCCAACTGAATCTGCTTGAACTTAAAGTATGAGCCACTGAACACATTGGCCGAAGAACTGAAGAATACCCAGTCTGAAGAAACGGCCTTCATATCAGGATACTTACCTTGAGCAATATAACTGCCATCCTCTCCCTGTCTCCAAGAATCCTTCCACCAAACATTCAAGCCATTGATACGAGGACGGTCAGCAGACAACATCAAGTTGTAGATTTTATTACCTGCAGCACCAGTTCCGAAGACGGTCAGGTCGAAACCCTTCCACTCAAGATTCAGGGTTACACCATATGTGAAATCAGGAATACCAGAACCGAGATCCTTCATATCCTCATCAGCAGGAGCAAATGTCTTCTCGCCGTTCTTGTCAATGTAATATGGACGAGCCATTGTTACACCATTGTCATCCGTAACTTGCTCAACACCACCATACTCATAGCCGCGGAAGTACCAAATGGTATGACCAGCCTCAAAGGTAGAAGAGACCTTCTGGTTGAAACCGCTGATACCACCCTGAGAATAACGTGGCAGCATAGAGTTCACGGCCTGTACCTCATTCTTCAACGGAGAGAAATTCGCATTAATACTATACTTGAAATCACCCACATGGTCACGCCAACCTGCTTCGATATCGAAACCTGTGTTAAGGATCTCACCAGAGTTAACGGTCTGAGAGTTAAAGCCCAGTTCAGGATAAGGCTTAATATTAATCAGAAGATCCTTAGTAACCTTACGATACCAGTCGATGGTCAATGACAGGCGGTTGTCGAGGAAGCGAGCATCGAGACCTGCATCCCACTGCTCAGAGGTCTCCCATGTCAAATCGGGGTTGGATACTCCATTTGGTTTACCACCTTCAGAGGCAGAACCGCCTGAATACTGGTCGGTAAAATCATAGTAGCCACCGAGTCCGATACTGGCATTATAGCGATAACCGCTCAAGATATTCACGTTACCGTTACGACCCCAAGAACCACGGAGTTTCAAGAAGGAAACTGCGCTTGTACTTACGTTATCCTTGAAGAACTTCTCATTGCTGATCGTCCAACCTGCAGAGAATGACGGAAAATAGCCCCAACGCTTATCCTTTGACAACTTCGAAGAGTCGAAAGCGTCAGCACGGAAGTTGGCCTGGATGAAATAACGATCATCATAAGAGTAAGACAGACGTCCGAAATAAGCGAGTTCTGTAGCATCACCAGGAGTGTTACCAACAGTCAGGTGAGACTTACCATTGTCGTTCAAACAGTCGATATAACGGAAGTTGGGTGCATGGTCACCACGCAAAATCATCTTGCTATCTGAAGAGGACACACTGGTGTTGTCCCAGTGGTTCTTGGTATAAGACATACCAGCCATGGCACCAACATTGTGCTTGCCGAACTGCTTGTTGAAGTTAGCAAAGTTCTCCCACTGATAATAAAGGCTTGCATTGGTATTGGCTGAGATTGAGTAAGTCTCACCCTTAGCCATAGAAGACAGATAGAAAGGCTCACCATAATCATGGCCATTTCCCTGAGCGATACGATAGCCGAGGCGAGAAGTAATTGTCAAAAAACTGAATGGCATCAAATTCGCTGCAAGTGATCCACGGACATTAACACCTTCGCTAGTACCATTGGCAAGATCACGACGTGCTAATGGGTTACCTGTGGCTTCTTCAATATATTTAGACGTACCATACCATACGGGATTATCCTCTGTATAACCAGGAGGAAGCAAAACATTACCATGGTCAGGCAGATCCCACTGAGCACCCACATTCATACCGAAATCATCGGTATCATATATATAAGCAGGAGTCAACGGGTCAATAGAAACCACAGCATTCAAGAATGATCCATAGCCATTACCCAGTCTTCTTGTCTTATACTTCTCGATAGAAGTGTTGCTTTGGACGGTTAGCCAGTCAAAGAACTTATAATCTGCATTGATCTGACCTGTGAAACGCTTATAAGTATCCTTATCGCCCTTCACCATACCGTCGTTATTGACAATTCCAAGGCCTACAAGGAAGTGACCTTTATCATTACCACCTTCTACTGTGAGATTATGCTGGAGACTCCAACTATTTTCAAACACCTCATCATACCAATCTGTATCTACGAAGCCTGTTTTATAAGCTTTTTGATCAAGTTCCTCATCTGTTAAGTCACCAAGATACTTGTGGTAGTCGATGTAATCAGCAGCGCGGAAGAGTTCTGCCTTCTTTCCGAGGCTCTGGCTGGCAGCCTTAAGGTTATAGGTCACATGAGCCTTACCCTTAGAACCGTTTTTCGTAGTAATGATGACCACACCATTACCGGCCTGAGCACCATAGATAGCAGCAGAGGCAGCATCCTTTAACACTTCCATAGACTCAATCAGAGTAGGATCCAGATACTGAATACCGTCAACCTTCAAACCATCAACGATGATCAGCGGGCCGAGGCTACCAGAGTTCGAAGAATAACCACGAACACGGATGCTGGCTCCAGCAGCGGGGTCACCAGAGGTGTTGATGATCTGCACACCAGATACCTTACCCTGCAGGGCAGCGCCGGCATCTGTCGTTGACAAATTCTTAATCTCATCACCCTTCACAGATGCAACGGCACCAGTCAGGTCGCTCTTCTTCTGAACACCATAACCAATGACCACCACATCGTTCAGCGTCTGGGCGTCTTCCTTCAGCACGACGGTGATGTTGTTACGACCATTCACCTTCACTGTGGCGGAGGTGTAGCCAATGTACGAGATAACCAGTGTGGCATTAGAACCTGCCTGAACACTGAAGTTACCATTAAAGTCGGTGATTGCGCCAGTCTTGGTACCCTGTACTTGCACACTGGCACCGATGATCGGTTCACCTGCTTCATCATTTACTGTTCCAGTAACGGTGCCCTGAGCCAACGCTCCCAGTGGGAACAAACAGAGCAGGAACAGAAACACTAACGGCTTTTGTAGTGATTTAAAATTCCACATAATTAAATTAATTAGTAAGATAATTGTTATATAAAAATGATTAGCTGATTACACTTTACATTCTATCTTCATAGCGCCAGAACTACTGTTCACACAGCCATTCGTCCGCATCTTGGATGCAAAGTTATTATAAATTTAACTGAATCACTTTATATTTTGTAACCTATAATTTTCCAAAACGTTTCAAATACTAAAAATGTTACATTTCGTAAAATATCAGATACTTTTAGCAAACTAAATGTTTAAACCTTCTTAGGATTTATAATAAAAATTAAAAGCCCATGCACAACGCATGGGCTTATATAAACTGCTAATTGAGCCTGTCACCTATACTCCGCGATGCTTATCGAACTTGTGAAGGATAAAGTTAAACGCCTCAAGTCCGACAAGTACAAGGAACGTGGAAGCAGCGGAAAGGATATAGAGTCCGCCACCGCAAGCAAGTCCGATTGCAGCGGTCACCCATAATCCGGCAGCCGTTGTCAAACCACGTACCGCATTCTCGTTCTTCTGAAAGATGATCGTTCCAGCGCCGATAAAACCAATACCCGAAACGACCTGGGCAGCGACACGCGACACATCCCAACGATGTTCTGGCGTATGCATAGCCCCTTCGAAGCCATAGGCAGACACAATCATAAACAAGGCCGAACCCAGAGCCACCAGGAAATGCGTCCGGAATCCTGCTTCCTTAGCCCTATACTCTCGTTCCAGTCCAATAGCACCTCCCAAGAGGGCTGCAATAAAAATACGGAGCACAAACTCCCAAGTCATACTATCCATCATATCACAAATTTTTCTTGAAACAGCGGTGGCGGCGATGAATCTTTGAGTCGAGATACTGCCACTGCGAAAGTACGCCATCGTTGGTCTCCATCATCGGCCCTGTCTCTGCCCACTTGAAACCATAGCGCTGGAACCAGCGGATAAGATCATCGAAGATAAGCCCGTTGGCACCCTTGGCCCTGTATTCAGGCAGCACGCCGATGAGCAATAGGTCGACCACATCCGTCTTGTGCCATTTGAGAATCTTCAACAAATGCCACCAGCCGAACGGGAAGAGACGCCCGTCGTGTGTCTTCTGCAAGGCTCGCGAAAACGAGGGGAAAGTGATGCCGAAGCCCACCAGTTTATCATTCGCGTTGCCATCGACAACGCCAGTGACAAGATTCAGGTCAGCAATCTTGATGTAGTCTCTCACGAGTTTGTCTATCTGTCGGTCTGACAGTTGGCAGAAGCCATAAAGATCTTTGTAAGTAGCATTGAGCACCTCGAAGATCTCATGCGCCTTTCCTTCCTTCATCAGTTCATGACGACTGAACTTATGAGCACGCAGATTGTAACGACGACGCACCATCTCCGTCACCTTAGCAAACTTGTCTGGCACCACCTCCGGGACACGCACCCTCGCCTCTACCCAATCATTCGACTTCTCAAACCCTCCAAAGCGCTGAATATGCTCCGGATAGTAGGACTGATTGTAGTTGATATACATGGATGCGAGTTTTTCGAAACCTTCGACGAGCATACCTTCACGATCGGTATCAATAAATCCCATAGGGCCGACCATCTCTGTCATGCCACGCTCACGCCCCCAGCCTTCGACAGCCTTCAACAGGGCATCAGACACTTCCAGATTGTCAATAAAGTCGAACCACCCAAAGCGTACCTGAAGCGTATTCCAACGCTCGTTGGCATGATGATTGATGATGGCAGCGACACGCCCTACCACCTTGCCGTCCTGATAGGCCAGGAAATAGTCTGCCTCACAATAGTCAAATGAAGGATTCTTCTGACGGTTAAGCGTGTCCATCTCGTCAAAGTAGAGAAAAGGCACGGCACAATCGTTGTCGCGGTACAGGTCGTAATAGAACTGCACAAAAGCGCTGAGTTCTTTCTTCGTGGTTACTTGTTTTATCTCAACCATTGTTCCCAAATACTAACCGCTGCAAAGGTACAAAGTTTTGAGGAGTAAAAGTAGCAAAGGGCGTTAAAAGGAGTTAAATGGCAATCATAGAGCCTCTATATAGTCGTAGAGGCGCTTGTAGAAAGGATGACGGGTCATTGTGGAGGCATCGCCGAGAATAATCAGTTTCATCCGGGCACGGGTAATGGCGACATTCATTCGGCGAAGGTCACGGAGAAAGCCTATCTGCCCTTCTTCGTTGGCACGTACAAGGGAGATGAGGATGATGTCGCGCTCCTGTCCTTGAAAGCCGTCGACGGTATTGACACTAATAAGACTACGATAGGGCTTGAAGAACTCTTTTTTCTTAAAAAGGCGCCGCAGATACTGCACCTGAGCACGATAGGGGGAAATGACGCCCACGTCGAGCCGCTCGTCAAGGATTCGCTGCTTGCCTATCTTCTGGAAATACTGCTCGAGGACGAGCAGGGTGAGTTCTGCCTCGGCCTTATTGATACGCCCGAAACTCTCCCCCACGAACTGTTCCTTAAAGATCGAGGAGGGAGGAGGGAGGAGTGTGGAGTGAGAAATGTCTGCGTCGGAGTATTCTCCCTCCTCACTCCTCCCTCCACATTCCTCGAATTGACTGGTATCTACCCACGTCATCGGGATATCGAGGTCGAGGATGCTCCGATACTTCACTTCAGGAGCACTCTCCACCTGATTACCATAGAACCAATCGCTGGAGAAACGCATAATCTCCTCATTCATACGATATTGCATCTTCAACAGGGTGACGGCCTCGGGATGGTTATCGACGATGCGCTCCATCAGCGTCTTGCCCAAGCCAGCCTTCATGGCAGCGTAACTCTTCACTGTAGGCGGCAACTGGCAGTGGTCACCAGCAAGAATCACTCTCGACACTCTGCGGATGGGAATCCAGCAGGCTGCCTCCAGCGCCTGCGCCGCCTCGTCGATAAACAATGTACCGAACTTCTGCCCTTCAAGCAGCCGACTGTTGCTGCCTACAAGGGTGCTGGCAATGACACGGGCCTCGCCAAAGAGTTGGGCATTGATGCGTATCTCAAGTTCTGTGGCACGCTCTTTCAGGCGTTCAAGTTTCTGGTGGTATTTCTCGTCGCCCCGTTTGCGATGGGCTCGGAGGTCTCGGATGGCCTTTCGGATGGCCCACAGCAATTCGTAGTCAGGATGGGCCTCAAATCGTTGTTCATAGGTAAAGGAAAGCATCTTGTCGTTGACACGAGTCGGATTACCAATACGCAATACGTTGATACCGCGGTCAACAAGTTTCTCTGAGATCCAGTCCACAGCCATATTGCTCTGCGCACAGACGAGCACTTGGTTCTCACGTCGCAGCGTCTCATAGATAGCCTCAACGAGAGTGGTCGTCTTGCCCGTACCTGGAGGGCCATGGACTATGGCTACATCCTTCGCCTGCAACACTTTATTGACAGCATCCTCCTGCGTACGATTCAGATAGGAGAAATGCATGGGTGCGAAGGAGAATGTCTCTGCAGGCTGATGAGAATAGAACAAGTCGCGGAGGTAGCCCAGACGTCCTTTGGCCCGTATCACACGGTCGAGAGCCTCAAACATCGTCTTATAACTTGTCTCGTCGAAGAACAACTGAATGCCTACATTCTCAGCCCCTTGCACATCAATGAGTTGGCCGTTGTCAGGCACAGACACCACCATACGGTCGCCGTCGACATAACTGACGGTGCCTGTGAAATTGAAGTATTTGATCTTTGAAGAATGATTCAGATTCCTCAGATCACTCAGACAAGTAAAGAATGCCACCGGCCTGCCGTACTCGAAATTATGCTCTATCTCATCGTCATCCCCCTGACGGAACACCTCAACGACGAGTTGGTTCAGCGAGTTATAATAACTCTTCCCCATTTTCAGCGGATACCAGGCATCGCCCCGTTTCACTTTCCGCTGCAGACCCATCTCTTCGGTCTGCTTGCGGAAGGTATCCTTCTCGGCTGCATATTCCATCTGGAGCAACAGCCGCTGTTGCTGAAGTGCCTGGATTGATGTCGTCATAATTGGGTGCAAAGTTATACATATTTTTAGACATAAGAACATAAGTACATATTATTTTTTGTTTCTTTTGTTCATATGTCTAAAAAAAACATTATCTTTGCAGCGACAAATGACAGAACGATGAAGAAGATCATGCTGATGTTGATGGCGGCAGTATTCCTGACGGCATGCAGACAGGAAGCCCAGGATGATAAGTACAATATCACCTCCAAATTCAAGGCTACCTATAATATTTATGAGAGTTTCACGCACAATGATGATGGAAGCATCACCTACAACGCCTCTGCCTATGGTGGACTGGTGGGCATCATCAAAGAACGCAATCTGCCCATAGACTGGACGCCTTACGAGTCGATTACCTTCGAGTTCGCCGAGCCCACGAAGGTGGAGACACAGGTACTCATTTCTGAAAAGATCAAGATATGGGGCCGTACGGGCATCACCTCTCTGACTTGTTTCTTTGACGGTCTGGATGTCAGGAATGTCAGTGAGGTGATCTTCCAGACTACCGAGCCTACTACCATAACCATCAAGAATGTCCGCCTGACTCCTGTTGCCAACAACTGGGACACCCGTCCTATCTGGGAGGGAGAATGCCATTTCGGTAACTGGGAGAACGGCTTCGTCGTTCAGCCGGAACACTTCATGAATGCCGTGGAAGGCGACAAGATAGAATTCATATTCACCACCGACAGGAACGATATCGATCGTACCTACTGGCTGTTCAAGACCATCTACAACGGCACCGACATGACTCTGGAGGGCAACTATAACGAACTGAACAAGTGGGGCTGTGCGGCTGTGGGCAGGGATGCCACCCACTACAGGATTGCCCTCACCGCCAACGACATCGCTAACCTCCGGAAGGTAGGACTCTTTGTCAACGGCTACTACAACATCGTCACCAAGGTCAACCTCGTACGGAAACTCCATGAGAACGAGGATCCACTCACAGAAAACCAATGACAGAAGGCTCATGAAACAGATCTTGCTTATCAACGATGTAGTGGGCTACAGCAAAGTAGGTATGGTAGCCATGTTACCCATCTTGTCTTACCTGGGCATTCCCACCTACAGCCTGCCGACGGCACTGGTGTCGAACACACTCGACTACGGTAAGTTCAATATCCAGGACACGACGGACTACATCCGTGGCACGCTCCCTGTATGGAAAGAACTCGGCTTCTCGTTCGACGCTGTCTGTACTGGCCTGATGTTCAGCGACGAGCAGGCGCGGCTGGTGGCAGGTTACTGCAAGGAGCAGGGCGCGTTGGGAACGACCGTATTTGTAGATCCCATCCTCGGCGATGGCGGACGGCTGTACAACGGCATGACCAGACGGCAGGTGGAACTGATGCGTGAGATGGTCAGCGTAGCCCATCTCACCTTCCCCAACTATACAGAGGCATGCTATCTCACCGACAGTCCCATCCACATGGAGGGTATAACCTGGGAGGAGACAAAGGGACTGCTCGACAAACTGAGGACTATCGGCTGCAAGTCTGCACTGATCACGAGTTGCAAGATTGACGGGCAGAATGCCGTAGCAGGCTACAACCACTACGACGGCAGTTACTTCCATCTGGAGTATCACGAGATTCCCGGCCTCTTCCACGGCACTGGCGACATCTTCTCTGCCGTACTTATCGGCCACCTACTCAACGGACAGTCTCTCAAGACCAGCACCCGCACAGCCATGGACACTGTGTTCCGCATGATAGACCGTTATAAGGACACCCCTGACAGGAACAAGGGCATCCCCGTGGAGAAATGCCTGGATATATTAGAGGCGAGAGGTGAGAGGTGAGAGATAAGAGGTAAGAGGTAAGAGATTGCTCATGAGGTTGCATCAACTATCATCTGATATTCCCAAGCCGGAGCGGTTCACCTATCCGTTCTGTTATGAGCCTCATCCATTATGCATCCTCGCTGCCGAAGAAGTGAAGCGGGAAATCGAGCGCATCCATCCTACAGAAGGCAAGATGTTCGGTGTGCTGGTGGTTTCCCCTCCTGAGTCAGGAGGGGTGCCAGAAGGGCGGGGTGGTCTGAACAACAGCAAAGACTTCCCCCTTTCTTTTCTGGCAGCCTACTCCGGTCTGCTCGAGGGGCGCAACGACTGGCCCTACTTCGTGCCGCCCGTCTTCGATGCCCAAGATCCCAATGGCTATTTCAAAATCCGCGAGCGTGAAATATCGGAGTTTCTTCGGGAGTACGAGGGTACGGAGGGGGGGTACGAGGGTACTCCTGAGGCAGATGGTAATCTCGCGCCACCGAACCTCCGTACCCCCGTACCCCCGGCTTCCAGACAAATGTCCCAGGACCTCCAACTCTGGCTCTTCCATCAGTACCAGTTCCTCAATGCCCGAGGCGAGACGAAAGACCTTGTCGACGTGTGGCAGGACTACTACTCCCCCCGCATTCGCAGGAGATTTCCCCTCCCCCCTGGCGGCACGGGCGACTGCTGCGCTCCCAAACTTTTGCAATACGCCTACAAGCACGGTCTGAAGCCCCTCTGCATGGCAGAGTTCTGGTGGGGGCCGTCGCCAAAGAGTGACATCCGCCACCACGGGCAGTTCTACCCTGCCTGCCGAGGGAAATGCAAGCCTATTCTCACTTGGATGCTGCAGGGACTCGATGTTGACCCCAGCCCTGACGAAGCGGGCTTTCCGCACATGAATGCACAAGTGGTATGGGAAGACGAGACGATGGCAGTACTCAACAAGCCCTCAGGTATGCTGAGTGTCCCTGGCCGCACGGAAGACTACTCCGTCGCCATCTGGGCACATCAGCGGTGGCCCGGCTCCCAGCCCGTCCACCGCCTCGACATGTGGACATCAGGCATCATCCTCATTGCGAAGACCAGCGAGGCCTATCAGTCACTACAGAAGCAATTCACTGAGCACACCGTAAAGAAGAAATACCTCGCTATTGTGGAGGGCATCCCCCAGCAGGAGCACGGCATCATCGACCTGCCCCTGCTCAGCGACCCCATGAACCGTCCGCGCCAGGTGGTCGACCTTGAACACGGCAAGCGGGCCATCACAGAGTACCGCATCCTTCGTACCTTCGAAGGCGGCAGCCAATTCTTGCGTCCCTTCGATAGCAAGCGACCAAAGGTCGAGCGCTTCACTCTTCAATCTTCACTCTTCACTTTATTAGCCCTTTGGCCACATACGGGCCGCACCCACCAACTCCGTATACACTGTGCCCATGAGTCAGGCCTTGGCTGCCCCATCTTGGGTGATGAACTATACGGCACAAAGGCCGACCGTCTGTATCTTCAGGCCCAGGCCATCAGTTTCGTCCATCCTATAACAGGCAGGAAGATGCATTTCGAACTGCCCAGCGACTTTGACCACATCATACAATCATCACATATTATATAATATATTATAAAAGCAATTCAGTTATGGTTAAGCACATCATTCTCTGGACTCTGAATCCAGAACTCTCCGAAGCGGAGAAGCAGGCCGTCAAGGCAGGTATCAAGGAAGGTTTGGAAGGACTCGTGGGCAAAGTGCCTGGGCTCCTCGACGTGAAAGTCCACATCGACGGACGTCTGGCATCATCCAATGCCGACGTGATGCTCGACAGCACCCTCGAGAGCGAAGAGGCCCTGAAGGGCTACGCCGTCCATCCCGAGCACGTCGCCGTCGCCAATGGCAAGGTGCGCCCCTATACCGTCCAGCGCTCCTGCCTCGACTTCGAGATCTGAGCAACCGTTTTGCCATCTCGGCATAGCAAAACGAGGGGTCCGTTTATAGGGATGCCTTCCACGGGCCGTTCTGATGCCTTCCTCGAGTGATGGAGATGCCTTCCACGACAGTAAGGAATGCCTCCCATAGTGGTATGGAAGGCATCAGAACGAGTGATGGAAGGCATCGGAATGAATGTATGTGCCACCCCGAGAGTTTTTTCTTCACATGTGGCGCTCTGGGCAGATCAGGGCGATGCTCCATCCGGCCTGCTTCAGCGGACGATAGAACACCAAGCACTTCTCTCCATCGAAGTCGACAGACGAATACCCATAATGGCCGTCGATCATATCACGACCCAACTTGATAATGTCTGGTTGAAAGCGTGGATTCACGCCGTCGAAGATCGTATGATAGACGAGTCGTTCCTTGTCAGGATAAACCAGATAGTTGCCCTTCTTGCCTGTCACCATCCAGTAGGCGCCGGGGAAAGGCGTGGAACCAGCCACGACCTTCGCCAGTGTTGGCAGGGCGATATCGGTGGCAATGACACCAACGAGTTTGCGGGCCGTGTCGTAAAGGGGCACGGAATACGAGGCAATCAACTCCGTGCTCGAGAGGGTCCCCGCATTGAAGTCGTCGTAAGGATCAACCCACACCGGCTTACCCTTCTCCCGAGGATAGTAATACCACTCCTTGCTGTAATAGTCGTAGTCGCCTTCTATCACCGTAGCAATCGAGTCGCCCTCACGCACGGAGTAGGCCGAGAAATTGTGGCCCAGCGTCTTGAAAAAGTCAGGTTCCATCGTGATGGAGCATCCTTTGATGTCAGGATGTCGCTCTACCACCCGTCGCGTATAGACCAGCAGCGAGTCGGGCTGCAAGTTGGCCGTGATGACAGGCTCCATATCGTGGGTGGCCTGCTCTATGATACCTAGACAGTTGGTGATGCGCAGTGCCATCGTGTCGACCTGCTGTCCTGCTATGGCCATGGCCTGCCGCCGTGCGTCTGCCCTGTGCCAGACAATGCCTGCAGCGATGATCGACAACAGGATGACGGCGAGCAATCCCCACCGCACGGCCTTCCTGGCACACACCTCACGTATGGAAAAGTTCTTCATTTTCGCGTTCATTATATAAATCCGTTGCAAAAGTAGCAAAAAAATGACAATGACACAAGTATTATTGCGAAAAAATGAGTATATTTGCAGCCGAAACATTATCTAAGGCAAAAATCAGATCATGAGCAGTCGAGATAGCAGCATGACGATATCAAATCCGTTGAAGTGGATCTTCACCCTCTCCATCCTCACTCTTTCATCCCTCAGTCTGGCGGCACAGGCTGACAGCACGACCCTCCAGACACCCCAGCACCGCGAATATACCGAAGCCCACCCGCTGGTGTATGAGGACGTATGGGATCTGTGGCCCTACGCCTATCTCAACGATAACGGCGAGCCCGAAGGCTATAACATCGACCTGATACGCCTGATGATGGACGAACTCGACATCCCCTACGTCATCCGGCTCAGACCTGCCGAAGAAGCCTTCCACGATCTGAAGAGCGGCCGCTCAGACCTGATGCTCGGACTAGCCGTAGGCTTCCACGATGAGTACGGTTCCTACAGCAAGCATGCTGTGACGCTGTTCACCCAGAGTGTCGTCACCCCCAAGTCGAAACCTATCGAGATCAAGGCCTTCCGCGACTTAGGAAAGCCGGGCGTCTCAGTCATCGTCAGCGACAGTTCCCTCTGTCACCACCTGATGATCGACTACGGTTGGCAGGCCAACGCCCGCCCCGTGAAGGACATCCGCGAGGTAATCCAGTTAGTCAGCGCCAGAGAGGAAGGACAAATCGTCTACAACACCCTCACGCTGAAATGGCTCATGCGCCGCTACCTCATCGACAACCTCGAGTTGACGCCAGTCAACATGCCCCACGGCGAATACAAGTTCATGTCGAACGACCAGCACCTGCTCGACCTGCTCGACGATGAACTGACCGACCTCAATATCACCGAGAAGATCAAGCCCTTGCAAGACAAGTGGTTCTACCCCGACCGACAGCATCCGGGCATGTCACCTTGGATCGTGTACGCCCTCATCGCTGCCGGACTGCTGCTTCTCATCGCGCTGGTCTATCTCATCAGTTACCGTGTGCAGAGTTTCCGCCTCGCCCGTCTGAACAGCAAGCGCAATCGCCGCCTCTCGCTCGTACTCCAGACAAGCCAGGTTCACATGTGGACCTACGACATACAGGCCAATCAGTTCGCATGGCGCAACGAGAACGGCCAGATAGCCTACATCTACTCCACCTCCGACTTTGCCCAGCGCTACCGCCCCGAAGACTTCCTCCTGCTGAAGAACGCTCTCGACGAACTTGCCGCCAGTAAGCCAGAAGGCAACGGACATGAGCAGGAGATCACCATCAACCTGAAGGCCAAGGATACAGAACTCGATCAGGAATGGCGAGACTATATCATCGTGCTCTCCGTGCTCAGCCGCGATAAGAATGGTCATGCCACACAGATCATAGGCACCAAGAAAGACGTGACCCACGACCGCGACCAGCAGCGGCTCGACGAAGAGCGCACACTCAGATACTGGTCGATCTTCTATACCCCCGTCATCGGCATCATGCTCTTCGACAAGGATGGCAGGTTGGTGAATATCAACCCCAAGGCCTGCGAGATCTTCCAGTGCGAGGAAGACGAGATCATCGCTGAACGCCCACACCTGAGCGACCTCATCGACATCGGCTCACTCTCCCTCGAGGAGACCGACGGCTACTATGCCTCCCAACTCCACACCAACTCTGCTCCACATACCGACCCGACCGATCCTACCAGTTCATCTCATCCCTGCATAAAGAGCATCCACCGCACGGACAATCTCTGTATAGAATACCGCCTGATGACTGTCCATGACGATACGGGCGCCCTCTTCGGCATCTTCGCCGTTATGCGCGACATCACAGACTCGGTATTCGGCATCGAGCAGCACTCCACTGAACAGCACCAGTTGGATGCCGTTCAGGCCGTGCTGCAACAATATAACGCCCACATCGACAAAGTACTCCACGAGAGCGATGTGCGCCTTGCCACCTACTCCCCAGACACCCATACGCTGACTATTCACCGCAGCGTAGGCGAAGTACAGCACACGATGACACAGACACGTTGCATGACACTCGTCGACGACACGTCAAAGAACCTCGCCATGCGTATGCTCAACCTCATGGATGCCCACGAGGATAAAGGCGTGAAGGCTGCCATCCTCACCACCCTCCGACCCCTGCGCGCCCTGACCTCCCCACGCCCTGAGCAACTCGCCATCGAGTTCTGCCTCATGCCCATCCACGACCAGAACGGCAACGTAGTGGAATACCTCGGGCTGCTACGCGACCGTAGTGAACTGCGCGACGTGAGCCGTCAACTAGACATCCAGACCGCCAAGGTACAGGAAGTGGAGAACACGAAGAACCGCTTCATGAAGAACATGGTGCAGGAAATCCGGACACCCATGAGCACCGTCGTCAGTTATGTAGAACAGTTCAACCCCGATGCTGCCACTCCCAACGAGCCGGAACTCACCAGCAGCATTCTCAAGAATTCTGATTACCTGCTCCACCTGATTGACAACATCCTCTACTTGTCACGCCTTCAGGCCAGGATGGTAGAGATCGTGAAACGACCCCTAAACTTTGCCGAACTGTTCGAGTCGCAATGCAACGAAGGCTGGGCGAGATACCAGAATGCCGACACACGCTACATCGTGGAGAGTCCCTACGAACAACTCGTCGTAGATATAGATGCCGAGAACCTCGGCCATGCCATCGGCCAGGTCGCAGCCAATGCAGCAAAGTTCACCACGAGTGGTGTGGTCAGAGCCCGCTACGACTACATCGGCCGCCGACTCATCGTATCCATCGACGATACGGGCGAAGGCATGCCCGCTCATATCCTGAAACGCATCAACGACAAAGAAGGTATGGCTGCCTCTCCCGATGCCAAGGGACTGGGCCTGGCCATCACCAAGGAACTGGTCACCCAGATGGGCGGTACCATCGAGGCCAGTTCAGAACTCGGCTCCGGTACCACTGTCTACATCATGCTGCCCTGCCATGCCTCCCTGATCAAACGTAAGAAACTGATTTAGCCCTATGAAAAGATTGATAGTTGTTTCCTGGTGTCTCTGTGTGACATTCATATACGCAGCCGCACAATCGCTCAGCAGCAAATACAACGAGCAGCGCCCTGTGGTGATGGTTTGCGACTGGGACAAGCCGCCATACGAGTTCCTGAACGACAAGGGCGAGCCCGCAGGCTCCAACATCGATGTCATGAAGGCTGTTGCCAAGGAGTTGGGCATCCCCATCAAGTTCGTGATGAAGGAATGGAGCATCGCCCTGAGGACCTTCGAGCGCGGCGATGCCGACATTGTCATTGCCAACGCCAAGCGTTACCGCAGAGAGCCTTATATCGTTTCAGACAACATCATAAATTATAATCGTGTGCGCGTGGCTACTAAATCAGACTCCACACAGACGATTTCGCTGAAGCAGTTGGAACGTGAGGGAGCAGTATTCAAGCCGAGCGACTACTCGGCATCCTATTTCATGGACGGCGACTCGGTGAACACCAGTTTCATGGAATTCCAGACCCCCAAGGTGGCACTAATGGGCGTGCTCAATGGCGACTATAAATACTATGTATGGGGCGAAGAGCCACTCAAGTGGAAGATCAAGGAACTCAACCTGGACGGCATCACCCTCAACGACGTCGGTATCCCCATCTCAGAGGTGCATGTCGTAGGTCGCGACAGGCAACTGATCGAACAGATCGACGACCAGTACTCACGTCTGAAGCAACGTGGCGATATCGCCATCATACAAGACCGCTGGCTGCACCCCGAGCGCATTGAGGAAGAGATAGACTACTCGTGGATATACATCACCATAGCCATCCTGATTGTGGCAGGCATCCTCTACTTCTTCAGCCGGCTGGCACGCCGCCACGTCGTCAATGCCATGCGCGCCTCCAGCGACCTGAACGAGATGATGATACAGGCTCTCCACATGGGCAACTTCATCATCATGGAGTATGATATCGCCCATGACCGCTTTGACAACCGATATGGACACGTGCTGCCAGACAGCGGAATGACCCTCAAAGAGTTCACCGGCCGCATACATCCCGACCAGCGACAGGAGTTCATCCAGAAGACCCGCGCCCTGCTCGAAGGGCGAGAGCGATCCTTTGAACTGAACAAGCGATGGAACGCAGGCACGGAGGACAATCCCAACTGGCTCAACTTCAACGGTCACGCCATCTGTGAACTGAATAGTGACGGGCAGCCAGCCTATATTGTCAATGCCATCCACGACGTGACACATGAAATGGAGGAAGACCAGGCGGCTCGAGACTTGGTCCATAAGTATGAGGTACTGTCAAACATCCCCTTCGTAGCCATGGCTTTCTATGACAAGAACGGCTATCTCATCGCCCTGAACGATGCCATGAAGGAACTCTGTGGCATGACCAACAACAACGACTCACAGCGCTTCTGGGAGAATGTCAGCATGTTTGACACTCCGCTCTTCAGAGGAGCCTATTCCAAGGAATCGCGCGACGACGTGTTCTTCTGCCAGCACATGGAATATCCAGAATACGGCATCGACAAATATATAGAGGCGAACATACAGCCACTCTTCAATGCCGAAGGCGAAATAGCCAACTACCTCTGTACAGCCTTCGATGTCTCCGATGACAGGTTGAACGACAACGAAGTACACCGCCTGCGCAAGAAACTTGTGGAGACCCATAACGACATCAGGCGACAGCACGAGCAACTTGAGTACCTGCTTGCCAACAGCGAGCGCTACCTCATGCACAGCGACGTCGAGCAAGAGCAGATCACTTTCTTCCGCACCCCCGACAAACCAGAGCACACCTACAGTTTCTCGCGCTTCCAGCGCACCCTGTCCGAAGAAGACCGCAAGTCTACAATGGACATCCTCTACGACACAACTACAAGAACGCCTCGCACGAGGGTCATCCATCTGCCCAATCCTGTCAAAGGAGAACCAGACCAAGTGTTCAGCATCACCTTCAATCCCGTATTCAACCAGAATGACGATATCATAGGTCACGACGGCATTATGTCCGACATCACCGCCATCTCGAATACCAGGCAACAACTCGTCGAGAAGACCAGGCTTGCAGAGGAGAGCGTCAAGAAGAAGAGTGCCTTTATGGCCTCGATGACCCATGAGTTACGCACACCTCTGAATGCCATCGTAGGTTTCACCAGCATCCTTGAAGCCATGGCTGACGCTCCCGAACGCAGCAAGTACGTTCACATCATCCGTAACTCCAGCGACATGCTTCAACGGCTTATCGACGACATCATCGACGCCTCCAGCATCACCGACGGCACCATCACCATCAATCCTAAGGACATCGATTTCGCCAAGGAGTTCTATGATATCTGCATGACGCTGGCACAACGCATCCAGAACAGCGACGTAGAGTTCATAGAAGACAATCCTTACGAGCACATGTATACCACGCTTGATGCAGGACGCGTGCAACAAGTGCTTACCAATTTTGTCACCAATGCCGTGAAGTTCACCAGCAAAGGACATATTAAAGTAGGATACCGGTATGAGCGCCACGGACTTTACTGCTACTGTGAAGACACTGGTTCCGGTATTTCACTGGAGAATCAGAGGGTTGTATTCGACCGCTTCGTCAAACTCGACGAGTTTGTGCAGGGCACAGGCATGGGCCTAGCCATCAGCAAGTCTATCGTGGAACGTATAGGCGGCGAAATCGGCGTCATCAGTGAAGGTGTAGGCAAGGGTTCCACCTTCTGGTTCTGGGTTCCCTGCGAGCGCAGGCTCACGATGTCTGCTGCTCCACTTTGATAAACTTGGTGAAGCCCGTCATCGCAAGGACCTTATAGACCTCGGGGATCACATTAGTCATCTTAAACGTGCCGTTGTTGGCCACAATAGCCCGCATCAACTTCTGAATGATACGTAGTCCGCTACTCGACATATAGGTCAGTTCTGCACAGTCCAACTCCACGTTGACACCCCTCTGAGCAAGCACCTCGCTGATGTCACGTTCAAACTGCGGGGCATTGATGGTGTCGATACGCTTTTCTGTCTGGATGATGGTCTTGCCATCATGCTCTAATATCTTTGTCATATCAGCCTTTATTGATTATTTTCTTCATTGTAAGCAGATTGCGCCCTTCCAGTCGCTGATAGGTCACCTCGTTCATCAAGTTCTTCACGATGAAGATACCCATTCCGCCAATCTCACGCTGATCGGGAGACAGGTTGATATCAGGATCATCCCTTAAAGTTGGATCGAACTCCGGGCCATGGTCTGACAGCACGAAGGTGAGTTCGCGACTGTCACTCTCGGCACTCAGGCTGATGTCAGCATCCGAGCCCTCCGGGTGGGCATAGAAAATGACATTACTCACCATCTCCTCCATCACCAACTGCAGGTTCATCAGCAGTTCTTCGGCAAGGTTCAGCGAGTGCCCGATGTCGTCAACAAAATCTCTGACGCGCTCCAGTTCGGCCACTCGATTCTTAATAGTCAGTTCTTTTCTCATCGTGATTGTAGGGTTTGAAATGGAAACACACAACATAGTCATATCGTCGCTGGGCTCTGCACCATCGACGTGACGACGAATTGCCTGCTGAACACCCTGCAGGGTAGAACAGGCATCGCCATGATTATTCTCCGTCAGCACCGACAGCAGACGCTCCTCGCTAAACTGCTCCTGGCGCGCATTCTCGGCCTCGGTCACACCGTCAGTATAGATCAGCAACTGCTTTCCTCTGACGTCAGGCACATACTCCTCCACGAACGTCATCTCCGGCCAGAGTCCTACGGGGGCGTTTGACTCCAACTCCATGAACGTAGCGCGACGGTCTTCGATGACCACAGGCGGATTATGCCCGGCATTACAGAAATCCAAGCGTCCCGACGACAGGTCTATCTCACCGACGAAAAGCGTAATGAAGTTACCGTTTTCGTTGTCCTCAGAGAGGGTCTCATTCAGCCGGGTGACGATCTGTGCCGGCGTTGATCCGCTTTTGGCGATCGTCCTGAAGAGGCTGACAGCAACAGCCATCGTCATGGAGGCTGGCACACCCTTGCCTGAGACGTCTCCAACACAGAAGCAGAGACGGTTTTCACGCAGGAAATAGTCGTAAAAGTCACCGCCTACGGCCTTGGCTGTCTCCATCGTCGCATAGAGATCAATATCCGGCCGCTCAGGGAAGGCCGGGAAGCGATTAGGCACCATGCCCATTTGTATGTCGCGGGCAATACGCAACTCACTTTCATATCGTTCTTTGGCCGACGTTGTCTCCTCTAGACGGTCGTAGGCATCTTTCAGTTGGAGCATCTGCTGCCGACGACGATAAAGATAGATTGACAAGAAAGCGATGACGAGCAAGGCCACCACGCCGAACATTAGCATCTCGATGCGATGCAGACGGGCCTCATGAGCCAGCGTCATCTCCTGGTTGGCCAACCGAAGGTCCTTGGCCTCGTTCTCGGCCCTGATGACATCGAGTTGTACGCCGAACTCCGATGTCTGTTTCATCACCTCCGCCGTATTGGCAGAGTCGTTCACTTGTCGGTATTTCTGTAGATTTCTATAGGCTTGTTCATATTGGCCACGCTTCTCATAGGCCTCCGACAGGTACAGGTATCTATTCACAAGCATCGGAATCTTATGAGCCCATGTCAGCGCCTCGTCCATCTTTCCATTAGCCTCAGCATGATGGAATTCTACAATCTCCCTCAGGCCGACGGAGATGTCGGTATGTTTGTCGGCAAAGGCTCTGTATTCGGCATAAGTGCGGTTAAAGTTTTTAAGGTCAGCCGGCTTACGGATCATTTTGGCGCGGGCGATACAAAGATAACTATAGGCTGTCAATGCGTGGACTGGCTGGACGTCCGGCTCATTCAGAGCCTTCTCGGAGAGTTCTATCTGGGTGGCATAGTCCCCCCTGTTGTGATAGATCCTGGCCAGGGTCACATAGTGCAGGGCGGCACTCTCGCCAGGGAAATAGCGATGCAGATAGTCGATACACTCGCGATGGGCCTTGGCGCTCTGGTCGCTGAGACCCATGATACCGTTCATCACGGCACTGGCACTGGTCGACGAATACAGTCCGTACTTGCTATTATGCTCCTGGGCATACGCCCTGACCTGCCTAGCCATGTCGAGCCCCTGACTGCGACTGACCTTCCTGAAGATATAAAGGGTCTGATTGCTCCATGCCTTATAGAACAACCGCTCGTCGCCGCTCCTCTGGGTGAGCGCCTTCAGACTGTCGGTGACAGCCATGAACTGCTCCACACTGTCAGTACTATAATAGTGGTACATCGCCGCCGTCTGCCGCTCTATCTCGGCTGCCAGCCCATCCTGCCGGTCTTCCGTATCTGCTGCCATAGGCATGGGCAACAGGAAGACCAGAGACAGCAGACAATGCAGCCAGCGACAATATAACGAGACAGACATATGACCTTGCAAAGATACGAACTGCTTTAAAACATGATTGCACCGAAGGGCTAAAATGAATTCAGCACAGTCCGGCGCAATCGTCATTGAGCGTATTGAATACGACTTACTTCTTGTTCAGGGCGAGGTCAATGGCCACAGCCACGGATACGGTAGCACCCACCATCGGGTTGTTACCCATGCCGAGGAAGCCCATCATCTCTACGTGAGCAGGCACTGAAGAAGAACCTGCGAACTGAGCGTCGCTGTGCATGCGGCCCAGGGTGTCGGTCATACCGTAAGAGGCAGGACCTGCAGCCATGTTGTCCGGATGCAGGGTACGGCCAGTACCGCCACCAGAAGCCACAGAGAAATAGGGCTTGCCAGCGAGCACGCGCTCCTTCTTGTACGTTCCGGCCACGGGGTGCTGGAAGCGGGTCGGGTTGGTAGAGTTACCCGTGATGGAGACATCGACGTTCTCCTTCCACAGGATAGCCACACCCTCACGCACGTCGTCGGCACCATAGCACTTCACCTTCAGACGGCTGGGGTTGTTGCCGTAAGGCACTTCCTTCACCACCTGCAGGTCGCCAGTGAAGTAGTCGAACTTAGTCTGTACGTATGTGAAACCGTTGATACGGCTGATGATCTGGGCAGCGTCCTTGCCAAGACCGTTCAGGATCACGCGGAGGGGCTTCTGGCGCACCTTGTTGGCCATCTCGGCAATCTTGATGGCACCCTCGGCGGCGGCGAAACTCTCGTGACCGGCCAGGAAGGCGAAACACTCGGTCTCCTCGCGGAGCAGACGGGCGGCGAGGTTACCATGACCTACACCCACCTTACGGTCATCAGCCACTGATCCGGGGATGCAGAAACTCTGCAGACCGATACCGATAGCCTCAGCAGCGTCGGCAGCCGTCTTCACGCCCTTCTTGATGGCGATGGCAGCACCGCAGACGTATGCCCACTTGGCATTCTCAAAGCAGATACGCTGGGTGTCCTCACACATCTGGTAAGGATCAACGCCTGCCTTCTCACAAATCTCGTTGGCCTCTTCAATACTGTTGATACCATTCTCTTTCAGAGCAGCAAGAACCTGGTTGATACGGCGCTCCTGACTCTCAAACTGTACTTTTCTAATCATAGTCGTATCCTCCTTTATTCTTTACGTGGGTCAATAGCTTTTACTGCACCCTGATCCTCAGTCGTACGACCATAAGAACCAGTGTTCTTCTTCATAGCCTCATTGGCATCCATGCCGTTCTTGATGGCCTCCATCATCTTGCCGAGGTGTACGTACTCGTAGCCGCAAACCTCATTGTTGGCATCAAGATACATCTTGGTGATGTAACCCTCGGTCAGTTCGAGATAACGGGTACCCTTGGCAACGGTGCCATAGAGCGTACCAGTCTGTGAACGAAGACCCTTACCCAGATCCTCCAGGCCAGCGCCGATAGCCAGACCGCCCTCAGAGAAGGCACTCTGCGTACGACCGTAGACGATCTGCAGGAAGAGTTCACGCATGGCGGTGTTGATGGCATCGCAGACGAGGTCTGTGTTCAGTGCCTCGAGGATGGTCTTACCCGGCAGGATCTCAGAAGCCATGGCGGCAGAGTGAGTCATACCCGTGCAACCGATCGTCTCGACAAGAGCCTCCTGGATGATACCGTCCTTCACGTTCAGGCTCAGTTTGCAGGCACCCTGCTGAGGGGCACACCAGCCGATTCCGTGCGTGTAGCCAGAGATCTCCTTGATTTCTTTCACTGCTACCCACTTGCCCTCCTCAGGGATAGGTGCAGGTCCATGATAAGCGCCTTTGCAAACGCTACACATGTTTTCTACTTCTTTAGAATAAATCATTGATAATAAAACATTTAAATGTTAAACAACTTAATAGTTCTTTCTACTAGCCTACAAAGATACTCAAAATATGGTATACATAAAAACAAATAGACAAAGTTTTTTTTTCTTTTAACATAATCTTAGGTATCATGAGGCCATTATATTCAAAAAAAACCGTCCTTTACGGTCGAATTACATATTATTATAGATGTATGCCCACGCCAAGCATCAGGTTGTTGGGATAGTAAAAGTCGTAGAGACTGTATCCAATGTGGACATAGGCCTTCCGCAGGACATGGACCTTCAATGCCAGGATCTCGTAGAAGCCTTTCAGGTCTTCCGTCTGGGCATTGACGAGGTTATGGCCTACACCAAAGTTGATAGTGAAATACGGCATGGCCAACTCCACGCGCCCCGACAACCCCAATGCCACCCGCCGATACCATGGAGCCATGCGGACATCCTCGTTTGTGGGCTCCTTCTGTTTGCTGCCTGCAGGGATATCAAACTCTAGGTTAGCACTGCTGTCGTAGGACAGGTCGAGCGAGGGTCCCACGTTCAGCCAGGGATTGAGGTGATAAAGCGGGTTCAGGTTGACTCCCACCACCCCATATTTTCCGGGAATAGCGTATGAGCCCGTCTCCGTATCGAGTCCCTTTCGTTTCCAAGCGCCATAGAGCGTCAGGTCCCAGGTCCATTTTTGGTGCAGGGAGGATGGCGGCTTAAGGGAGGATTCTTCCTCCGCCGACTCAGCCGCAGAATGATTTCTCCCTCCACCGAAATAATACGCCACGCTGGCCTTGACGCCTGCGATATTCAGTCCTGCGTTAGGGATGGCCGTATTGCCATTGCTGAAATGGGTGATTGAGGCGCCCAGGTTCAGGTCCCAGTTTCTGGAGAGCATATACCGAAGATAAAAGTCCAGGCTGATATGAGCCGTCATCTTCGAACCGATGACCCGATTGTCGGGATGGCCCACAACGTCGTAGGCCTTCCAGCCGTAGGCCAGCCCTAAGTTCCATTCATAGTCGAGGGAGAGTCGCCTAGCCAGCGTCTTGATGGTAGCCCCCTGGAAAAGGAAGAGCGACAGAGGATGCCCCAGTTGCGGATTCAGGTCGTGATAAGCCAATCCGACCCCTTGATAGACACCCTTATAGACAGCCGCCTCCCTGGAACCCGCCGGTGGAGCAAAGGCATATTTCACCTTCACCGTGAAGGCATGGTTCATCGTCCGTACCTCACCATTGTTCCCTCTCAGGAAATCATTGGTGTGCAGGATCACCCCTGGCACCGCCTCCACCTCCACACGATGAACGGTCGCACTGTCTTCTGTCATGGCACCTGCGGCGAGGGTATGCGCCAGCGCTGCCATCACGATTTTCAACACCATCAAGCGCTGTTTTTCGTTTTTTATGATACAAAATTACTAAACTGTGACAAAAAAACCATGAAAAACGCGGAGGTTTAGAATATTTTAATTAAATTTGCATGCAAAAACCGATCAACGATGAAAAATATCCTGCTACTAATTGTGCTGGCCCTGTGCCTGAACACACAGAGTGCGAGTGCCCAAATGCTGTCCAAGGGCGTATCCAAGGAACTCGCCGAGTACAGAAAGGCCAACATCAGCAAAATCGTCTACGACCTCTCGTTCGAGATTCCTGCCAACCTTCGTCAGCATGTGGAGGGCAAGGTCATCATCTCCTTCAACCTGAAAGCACCGCAGGATGTCATCCTCGACTTCCTGGGAGACTTCGACGGCAACTGCTATGCCCATATAGAGAAGAAGAAAGGCAAGACCAAGCGCATACCCTTCAAGGCCTCCTACCGCGACGAGCATATCATCCTGCCCATGGAGGCGATGCAGGAGGGCACCAACAAGGTCGAACTGGAGTTCACTGCCAGCGACAAGGCCCTCAACCGCAACGACGACTATATGTACACCCTCTTCGTGCCCGACATGGCACGCTCGGCCTTCCCTTGCTTCGACCAGCCTGACCTCAGGGCCGTCTTCGTCACCTCACTCAAGGTGCCCAACGGCTGGAAGACCATGACAAGCGACAACATCTGCCAACTCCCCACCTATCTGTATTCCTTCGTCGCAGGCAACTTCCAAGAGAAGACCTCCGTCCACGACGGTCGCCCCATGCGCATTCTCTACCGCGAGACCGACCCCGACAAGGTGGCACAACTCGACCAAGTGGCCGACGAGGCTGCCCAGGCCCTGAAATGGATGGAGGGCTATACCGGCATCGCCTGTCCCTTCAAGGAGTATGGCATGGTGGTGCTGCCGGGCTATCAGTTCGGCGGCATGGAGCACCCGGGAGCCATCCAGATGAATGACCGCCGCATCTTCCTTGAGAAGAATGCCACCCAGGAGGAGAAGGCTGCCCGATTGGAACTCATCGCCCACGAGACGGCCCACCTGTGGTTTGGCGACCTCGTCTCACTGAAGTGGTTCGAGGATGTATGGACCAAGGAGGTACTCGCCAACTTCATGGCCTCGAAGATTACCCGCCGAACGTTTTCACGCGCAGACCACGACCTGAACTTCCTCAAGACCTACCAGAGCCGTGCCATCGCCATCGACCGTACCGACGGCACCCACCCCATCGCCCAGGAACTGACCAATCTGGAACATGCCAGTCTGCTCTACGACAACATCATCTACGACAAGGCCCCCGTCATGATGCGTATGCTCGAGGAGGTGGTGGGCGCCCCGGCGATGCAGTCGGGGCTGCAGAAGTACCTGCACAGCCATCTCTTCGGCAATGCCTCGTGGGACGAACTCGTGGCAGTCCTCGACTCGACAGCCCCCAAGGCCCATGTCAGGCAGTTCAGCGACGTGTGGGTCAAGCAGAAGGGCATGCCAACTATCCACACTACCTACAAGGACAACAACATCATCATCACCCAGCGCGACCCCTACAACCGCGGAGTCGTCTGGCCACAGAAGTTCCAGATACGCCTCATCTACGAACTCGGCACCAGCCGCACCATCAACGTCGACATGAAGGAGGCCGTCGCAACCATCAAAGTGACAGGCAAGCCCAACTACATCATCCCCAACTTCGACGGCAAGGGCTACGGCCACTTCACCCTCGACGATGAGTACTCGGTCATCCTGCCCAAGCGCCTTATCACCACCCGCAACGATCTGAACCGCTATGCCCTGCTGCTCACCATCCACGACAACTACCTTCTGGGGCGCATACCGCCCTCACACTTCGGCGAACTCTACCGCTTCATGATGAAGGAGCGCAACCCGCTCATTATGTCGACGGCCGTCGACCACATGTTCAAGATTGCCTTCGACCTCGCACCAGAACAGCGCAAAACACTCGAACTCTGCATGATGGACCTCCTGGGCGAGAACCGCACGAAGGAGTGCCGGCAGTATGTCATCCGCAAGTTGGGCTCCAATGCCACCGCGCCCGAACTGCTCGACAAGATCTACTCTATTTGGCAGCAGCACAATGACCCCCTCTTCAGTGAACAGGACTACATGAACATGGCCTACCGCCTGGCCACGGTCCGTGGCGACACTTACCACCCTGTGCTGGCTGCCCAGCGCAAGCGGCTGAAGACCAACGACGAACGCCGGGAGTTCGACTATATCAGCCGCGTCTGCAGTCCAGACCCAGCCCTGCGCACCAGGCTGTTCAACGAGATGCTGCACCCCCAGAACCGCGAGCAGGAGCCTTGGGCACTCAAGGCCCTTCAACTACTTAGTTCCGATGTCTACGAGCCAGTCAACAATGCCCTCATCGAGCCCGGCCTGCAATCGCTGCAGTACATACAGCAGACCAGCGACATCTTCTTCCCCACCAGTTGGCTGCAGGCCATGCTCGGCTCCCACAAGAGCGTGGAGGCCCGTCTGATCGTGGAGAAGTTCATTAACTCCCACCCCGACTATCCAGAATACCTTCGCAACAAGATCTTCGAGGCCGCCTGGATGCTGATGAAGCAGCAGTCCTATGTCTCGACGGCCAAGCCGGTCGTGGTGCTTTCAAAGAGCACCCCCGCGAAGTCTGCTAAGAAAGCACCTGCCAAGAAGGCTACAGCCAAGAAGAAATAGTCGTCAGAGCATCTCTATTGTATATCTCTGCACAAGATAACCATTTAAAACTGATAATGATGAAGAAATTATTATTCCTTATGCTGATAACAGTGACGACAGTTTCCGTATCAGCGCAGACAAAGAAAGTATCGATCCTGGGTGACTCTTATTCCACATTTCAGGGAGTGATTCCTGCCCATTACGCACCGTTCTACCCCAACGACAAAAACGACTGCACGAAGGTGGAGCAGACCTGGTGGGACCTCTACATCAAGGCCAAAGGCTATGTGCTGGAGAAGAACGACTCGTGGGGTGGCACTACCATCTGCGGCACGGGATACGGACGAATGGACGCCTCGCGCAACAACTTCATCGCGCGTGTAGACAGTCTGGGCAATCCTGACATCATCTTTGTGTTCGGAGGCACCAACGACGCCTGGGCCAACTCCCCCATAGGCGAGTATCAGTACGCTGACTGGACGAAGGACGACTGCAAGAACTTCCGTCCTGCGCTGGCCTGTCTGCTCGACATGCTGCAGAAGCGCTATCCCAAGGCCAAACTCGTCTCCCTGTTGAACTCGGAACTGAGAGAGCCAATCAATGAGTCGATGCGCGAGGTATGCAAGCACTACAACGTACAACTCGTCGAACTGCACGATATTGAGAAACAGAACGGCCACCCCTCAGTCAGGGGTATGAAGAGCATCTGAGACCAACTGTTAAAGGCTGGTCTGTAACCCGGGTGCGTTTGTAACGATGCCTTCCACGGTTCGTGCAGATGTCTGATACGGCTCGTGCAGATGCTTTGTACAAGTGATAGTAGGCATTACTATACCCCTATAGAGCCTATCAGCACGAGGCGTGAATCGGACTCACTATCTGATGAAATTCATGAACTGTGGCCTCTCCTCACGCTGTGGGGCGGGCTGGCCGTCGGCATGAATCTTCTGCAGTAGGAAGGCCATGTTCGTGGCCAGGGTGCGCATGGTCTGCATGCCCTCGGTATCGAGTCTGACCTCGCCCTTGCCTGCTCCGTAGGCGATGTTCCAGTACTGCGAGGTCACGACGGGTATGTTCATCATCTCGAACATCATGTTCATCGTCTGGAGCGTAGCCGTGGCACCTCCGCGCCTGCAGACGGCAAGGGCTGCAGCAGGCTTGTTCTGTACCAGACGACCTGCCGAGAAGAACATACGCTGCATCAACGAGAGGATGCCTCCGTTAGGCTGGCCGTAATACACGGGAGTGCCAACGATGAGGGCATCGGCCTCTTTCATCTTCTGGGTGATGACGGCGCAGGCATCATCGTCGAACACGCATCCTGAGGCGCCTTCCGCCCTGCACCCGCCACAATTGATGCACATCCGCACCGGCTTGCGTCCGATTTGAACGATTTCCGAGGCTACGCCATGCTTCTGCAGTTCGCTCTCAATCTCCTTCAAGCAGCAGAATGTGTTGCCGTCTGTACGTGGACTGCCGTTGACCAGCAGCACCTTGCACTGTTTACCTGTCATCTCACTCAGCATGGCCGACACGGGCGACACGACAGTTGCTCCTACTGCTGCCATTGCGGCTTTCTTCACAAATTCTCTTCTGTCCATAGTCTATCTTCATAACAATCCGCTGCAAATTTACAAACTCTTTTTGATACCGCCAAGAGTATCCTTGTTTTTTTAAGGCTGCATCACGGAATATAAATAAATACTAATTTATTTTGTATTTCGCCCGATTTGCACTACCTTTGCAGTCAAAATTGAAAACAAATAACAAATAAGGTATGATACGATTCTTTCAGACCCCACAGAAATCAGTGATTGCCACAGAGGTGAATCACGCACTCAGCGAACAGGAAATCAAGGAATTGAACTGGCTTTACGGCGAGGCCACCATGCTCGACGCAGAGCAGTTGGACGGCTACTTCGTAGGCCCGCGCCGCGAGATGGTCACCCCGTGGTCGACCAACGCCGTGGAGATTACCCAGAACATGGGCCTCGGCGGCATCAGCCGCATCGAGGAGTACTGGCCCGTGGCCGACAAGGACGCCGAGCACGACGAGATGCTGCAGCGCATGTACGACGGCCTCGACCAGACCATCTTCACCATCAACATCAAGCCGGAGCCCATCAAGCACGTGGAGAATCTGGAGGAATACAACGAGCAGGAGGGACTGGCCCTCTCGCCCGAGGAGATCGAATACCTGCACGGACTGGAGAAGCAGAACGGCCGGCGGCTGACCGACTCGGAGATCTTCGGCTTCGCCCAGATCAACTCGGAGCACTGCCGCCACAAGATCTTCGGCGGCACCTTCGTCATCGACGGCAAGGAGATGGAGTCGAGCCTCTTCCAGATGATCAAGAAGACGACGCAGGAGAACCCCAACAAGATACTCTCCGCCTATAAGGACAACGTGGCCTTCGCACAGGGCCCGGTGGTGGAGCAGTTCGCCCCGAAGGACCAGTCGACGAGCGACTGGTTCGAGGTGAAGGACATCGAGAGCGTGATCTCGCTGAAGGCCGAGACCCACAACTTCCCCACCACGGTGGAGCCCTTCAACGGCGCCTCCACGGGAACGGGCGGAGAGATCCGCGACCGCATGGGCGGCGGCGTCGGCTCATGGCCCATCGCCGGAACGGCCGTCTACATGACCGCCTACCCGAGACTGAAGGAAGACCCCGCTACTGAAAAGGCTGGGGAGTCATTGAGAGACTGGGAGGATATACTGCCCGTGCGCCAGTGGCTGTATCAGACGCCGGAGCAGATTCTGATCAAGGCATCCAACGGCGCCTCCGACTTCGGAAACAAGTTCGGCCAGCCGCTCATCTGCGGCTCCGTGCTCACCTTCGAGCACCAGGAACCTACCGCCCCTAATTCACCTACCGCCCCCACCAAATACGCCTACGACAAGGTGATCATGCTCGCCGGCGGCGTGGGCTACGGCACAAAGCGCGACTGCCTGAAGAAGGAGCCCCAGAAGGGCAACAAGGTGGTCGTCGTCGGCGGCGACAACTACCGCATCGGCCTCGGCGGCGGCTCTGTGTCGAGCGTCGACACCGGCCGCTACAGCAACGGCATCGAGCTGAACGCCGTGCAGCGCGCCAACCCCGAGATGCAGAAGCGCGCCTACAACCTGGTGCGCGCCCTCTGCGAGGAGGAGGTGAACCCCGTCGTCTCCATCCACGACCACGGATCGGCAGGCCACCTGAACTGCCTGTCGGAGCTCGTCGAGGAGTGCGGCGGCGAGATCGACATGACCAAACTGCCCATCGGCGACAAGACCCTCTCGTCGAAGGAGATCATCGCCAACGAGAGTCAGGAGCGCATGGGCCTGCTCATCGACGAAAAGCACATCGACCACGTCCGCAAGATCGCCGAGCGCGAGCGCGCCCCGCTGTACGTGGTCGGCGAGACCACCGGCGACGCACACTTCTCGTTCAAGCAGGGCGACGGCGTGAAGCCCTTCGACCTCGACGTGGCACAGATGTTCGGCCACTCGCCCAAGACCGTCATGCGCGACAAGACCGTGGAGCGTCATTATGAAAATGTCACCTATACTCAGGATAAGATAGAAGAGTATCTCGAGCGCGTGCTCCAGTTGGAGGCCGTGGCCTGCAAGGACTGGCTGACGAACAAGGTGGACCGCTCGGTGACGGGCAAGATCGCCCGCCAGCAGTGTCAGGGCGAGATACAGTTGCCGCTGAGCGACTGCGGCGTCGTGGCCCTCGACTATCGCGGCGAGAAGGGCATCGCCACCGCGCTGGGACATGCGCCCCAGGCCGGACTGGCCGACCCCGCCGCCGGAAGCGTGCTCTCCGTGGCCGAGGCCCTGACGAACATCGTCTGGGCACCCATGGCCGACGGCATGGACTCCATCTCGCTCTCGGCCAACTGGATGTGGCCCTGCCGCTCGCAGGAGGGCGAGGATGCCCGACTGTATGCCGGCGTGAAGGCCCTCTCCGACTTCTGCTGCGACCTGCACATCAACGTGCCGACGGGCAAGGACTCGCTCTCGCTCTCACAGCAGTATCCCAACGGCGAGAAGATCATCTCGCCGGGAACGGTCATCGTATCGGCCGGCGGTGAGGTGTCAGACATCAAGAAGGTGGTATCGCCCGTCGTCGTGAACGACAAGAGGGCCTCACTCTATCATATCGACTTCTCCTTCGACGAGCAGCGACTCGGCGGCTCGGCCTTCGCCCAAAGCCTGGGCAAGGTGGGCGACGACGTGCCGACCGTCAAGAACCCCGAATACTTCTGCGACGCCTTCAACGCCATCCAGGAACTCGTCAAGCGCGGCTGGATCATGGCGGGACACGACATCTCCGCCGGCGGCCTCATCACCACCCTGCTCGAGATGTGCTTCGCCAACACCAAGGGCGGCCTGCACATCAACCTGCACGACATCTGCAGCGACGGCGACATCGTGAAGGCCCTCTTCGCCGAGAACCCCGGCGTGGTCATCGAGGTGAGCGACGAGCACAAGCAGGACTTCAAGGACTTCATGGAGGACATGGGCGTCGGCTTTGCCAAGATCGGCTACCCCGTCGAGAACACCCGCGAGATAGAGATCGTCTGTCCAGTAAACGGCGGTACCTCCGCCGTCCACACCTTCGACATCGACGCCCTCCGCGACGTATGGTATAAGACCTCTTACCTCCTCGACCGCAAGCAGAGCTTCAACGGCAAGGCTGCAGAGCGCTTTGCCAACTACAAGCATCAGCCGCTGGAGATGAAGTTCCCCAAGGGCTTCACCGGCAAGCTCACCCAGTACGACCTAAATCCCGACCGTCGGGAGAAGAGCGGCGTCAAGGCTGCCATCATCCGTGAGAAGGGAACCAACGGCGAGCGCGAGATGGCCTACATGCTCTACCTGGCCGGCTTCGACGTGAAGGACGTGATGATGACCGACCTCATCACCGGCCGTGAGACACTCGAGGAGGTGAACCTCATCGTCTTCTGCGGCGGATTCTCCAACAGTGACGTGCTCGGCTCGGCCAAGGGATGGGCAGGCGCCTTCCTCTTCAACCCGAAGGCCAAGGAGGCACTGGATAAGTTCTATGCCCGCGAGGACACCCTCTCGCTCGGCATCTGCAACGGCTGCCAGCTGATGGTGGAACTGGGACTCACAGGGGCCAAGGGCGCAAAGATGCTGCACAACGACTCGCACAAGTTCGAGAGCGAGTTCATCTGTCTGAACATTCCTCAGAACAACAGTGTGATGTTCGGCTCGCTGAGCGGCTCGAAACTCGGCTTGTGGGTGGCCCACGGCGAAGGAAAGTTCCACCTGCCCGAGCCAGAGAGCAGTTACAACGTGATTGCCAAGTACAACTACGAAGGCTATCCCGCCAATCCCAACGGCTCCGACTACAACGTGGCAGGCATCTGCTCTGAGGACGGTCGTCACCTCTGCATGATGCCTCACCTGGAGCGCGCCTTCTTCCCCTGGCAGAACGCCTGGTATCCCGCCAACCGTCGTCAGGACGAGGTGACACCTTGGATCGAGGCCTTCGTCAATGCCCGCAAATGGGTCGAGGCTCAAAAGTAACTAATTCCTCCCCTAAGTTAGGGGTGGCCAGGAGGGGTCTGAACAGGCGCTTCTTCAGACCACCCCTACCCCTCCTAACTTAGGAGGGGAAATAAATACTCTATATGCAGAATAACTTATATTGGGAATCGTTTACGACCTTCTTCCGCATCGGGCTTTTCACCCTGGGCGGTGGATATGCCATGATTCCGCTGATAGAGGAAGAGGTGGTGAACAAGCACAAGTGGGTGGAAAAAGAGGAGATGCTCGACCTGATCGCCATCGCCCAGAGTTGCCCGGGCGTGTTTGCCATCAACATCGCCATCTTCATCGGCTACAAGTTGAGGAAGGTACGCGGAGCCATCGCCACCGCCCTCGGCACCGCCCTGCCCTCGTTCCTCATCATCCTCGCCATCGCCATCTTCTTCAAGCAGTTCGAGGATAACAAGGTGGTGGCTGCTATCTTCAGGGGCATCCGTCCTGCGGTGGTGGCGCTGATTGCTGTGCCCACCTTCCGCTTAGGGCAACGGGCACAACTCAACCGCTACACCATCTGGATACCGATAGTCTGCGCCCTGGCCATCTGGGCCCTCGGCGTATCACCTATTTATATAATAATAGCAGCAGGCGTCTGTGGCTACATCTACGGTAAATTCATGCACATAAAAGAAATATGATTTACTTCAGTCTCTTCCTTACCTTCTTCGAGATAGGCCTCTTCGGATTCGGAGGAGGCTACGGCATGCTGTCGCTGATACAGCACGAGACGGTGGAGCACCACCACTGGCTGTCGACGGCGGAGTTTACGGATATCGTAGCCATCTCGCAGATGACACCCGGACCCATCGGCATCAACTCCGCCACTTACTGTGGCTATACAGCTATCCACAATGCGGGCTATGGCCACATGATGGCCATCCTCGGCTCGGCCACGGCCACCTTCGCCCTGGTGCTGCCGTCGCTGATACTGATGATTATGATCAGTAGGATGTTCATGAAATACATGAACACCCCACTGGTACAATCAGTCTTCACAGGACTCCGCCCTGCCGTCGTTGGACTCCTCGCCGCCGCCACTCTGCTGCTCTGCAACAAGGAGAATTTCTCTACGCCAACGGAGAATCCCTGGCAGTTCTGGATCAGCGTGGCCCTCTTCGCCGCCACCGCCTTCGGCACTGGCTACCTGAAGATCAATCCCATCCGCATGATCTGTTATGCAGGGTTCGCAGGATTGTTGCTACTCTACTGATATATAAGGCCGTGTTCATCCGTGCCAAAACCGGCTCTTACTTCGCCAGAGCCTCGAACAGCCTGTCGAGGGCTGCATCAGTATTGCCTTCAGCCTCATTCAGGAGCGTGACGAACTTCGAGCCGATGATGGCACCAGCAGCATTATCCTGGGCAGCCTTCAATGTCTGGGCATTAGAAATGCCAAAGCCGATCATGCGAGGGTTGCGGAGGTTCATGGCATGGATGCGACGGAAATACTCCTGCTTTTGTTCATCGAAACTCTTTTGGGTGCCCGTAATAGAGGCAGAACTGACCATATAGATGAAGCCATCGGTGTGGTCGTCGATGAAACGGATGCGCTCCTCACTGGTCTCAGGGGTGATCAGCATGATGATGCGCAGATCATACCTATCGGCCACGGGCTTGACGATGTTCAGATAGTCGTCGAAAGGCAGGTCAGGGATGATGGCACCACTGACACCAGCCTCGACACACGACTGACAGAAAGCCTCAATACCGTAATGCAGAATGGGGTTCAGGTAGCCCATCAGCACGAGGGGAATCTCCACATGGTCCTTGATGGCCTGCAACTGTGAGAAGAGCGTCTTCAAGGTCATGCCGTTCTTCAGGGCCTGTGTGGCAGCACTCTGGATGACAGGACCGTCTGCCAAAGGATCGCTGAACGGGATACCCACCTCGATCATCGCGATGCCGCGACGTTGGAGGGTGAGGATCACATCGGCAGTACCTTCGAGTGTCGGACTGCCAGCACAGAAATAGAGCGACAGGAGTTTCTGGTCTGTGCTATTAGCGAAAAGAGAATTAATCTTATTCATTTTTCTATTTTTTTAAGGAACACTGAGACACTGAGGTACAGAGTATTTGATAGTTAATCCCTGTATCTTTATATCTCTGTGTTCAGATTACATATAAATTCTTTTAGTTTTGCGATGTCTTTGAGGCCTGGAGAAAGTTCGAAGCGGGAGTTGAGGTCGATGCCGATGCACTTGGGATGACGGAAGGCATTAACCTGCGCTGCGTCATCAGGGCCGATGCCACCACTCAACAGGAAGGGCGTGGAGCCCTGATAGGCATCGAGGACATCCCAGTTGAACTTCACCCCGTTGCCTCCCACGGACTGGCCTTTAGTGTCGAAGAGGAAGAGGTCTGCGAGACCTTCGTAGGGAAGTGTCTGCGAGAGGTCCTCCTCTGTGGCGATGTTAAAGACCTTGATCATCCGGGGGTGCGGAGATGCGGAGGTACGGAGGTACGAGATTACTTCTGGTGTTTCGTGGCCGTGCAACTGGATATAGTCGAGGCTATAGTTGTCAGCCAGTCGCTTCACCTCTTCAGGATCTTCATCGACAAACACCCCCACCCGTTTCACCTGCCGTGGCAGATAATCAGGACACTTGCTGACATAACGACTCGATTTCGGCCAGAAGATGAAACCCATCAGGTCGATGCCGAGCCTTTCCACCTCACGGATGTTCTCAGCCTCACGCATGCCACAAACCTTGATGATCATAGTTGGGAGATAAATTCGTGGAGGGACAACCCCGGGTCTGGGGTCTTCATGAAGTTCTCGCCGATGAGGAAGCCCTGGAAGCCTGCTGAGCGGAGTGCCTTGACCGTCACGGGGTCGGAGATACCACTCTCACTCACCTTCACGGCCTCCTTCGGCAACATTTCCGCAAAACGGAAGGAGGTGTCGACGTCTGTGACAAACGAACCGAGGTGGCGGTTGTTGATACCACAAAGGTCCGGCTCCTGTCCGGCATATTCCAACTCAGCCTCAGCGTGCATCTCCAGCAACACCTCCAACCCGATCTCATGAGCCGTCTGCTGGAGCGCCTTACACTGTGACTTCGACAGGCAGGCTGCAATAAGCAGCACAGCAGAAGCCCCACAAAGCCGGGCCTGAAACAGTTGGTACTCGTCGATGACGAAATTCTTGTAGAGCACTGGAATCCTGACTCCACTTCGACGGGCGATGCTTATAAAGTCATCGCAGCCGCCGAAGAAGTGTTCGTCCGTCAGGATAGAGAGGGCTGCGGCTCCATGCTTCTGATAACTCAAAGGGATCACCTCTGCCTGTCCTTCCTCCTTGATCCAACCCTTCGAGGGCGACTTACGCTTAAACTCGGCGATGATGCCCGTAGCAGACTCCCGTAGTGCCCGTGACAGCGAGGCGGTACTGAAATCAAGGATAGACTCCACACGCCGATGCAACTCCGCAGGGGGAAGAACTTGCTTGCTCTGCTCCACCTCCATACGCTTATGTGATACAATCTCTTGCAAAATATCCTTAGTCATAACTATTCAATTGTTCAGACCACCCCTAGCCCCTCCTGAGTCAGGAGGGGAAGAGGATACTAACTATTCAGTTCCACAAACTTATTGAAGGTCCTGAGGGCAGCACCGCTGTCGATGCTCTCACGGGCAATCTCGATACACTCCTCGATGCTCTTCTGCCCCTTCTCCAGCACCTGGATACCGAAGCCGGCATTAGCCAACACGATATTCTTCTGGGCAGGCAAGGCACGATTCTCCAAGACGGCGTCGAAGATCTCGGCAGCCTCTTCCTCCGTAGCACCACCCACAAGTTCTTCGGGCTTGGCAATGGCGAAACCAAGGTCGCTGGGTTTGAAGATGCGCTCGTAGTTGTTCGTGGTTACCTTGAAGTCACCCGTCAACGAAATCTCATCATAACCATCGATGCTGTTCACGATACCATAGTCAATGCCGATCTTCTGGTACACGCTGTTGTAGAGCCTCATCTGGTCGAGATTAGCCACGCCCAACAACTGGCACTTCGGCTGCGATGGATTGACAATCGGACCTAAGAGGTTAAAGATGGTAGGGAACTGCAACGCCTTACGGATAGGTCCCACGAACTTCATCGCCTTGGCGAAGAGTTGGGCATGGAGATAGACGATGCCAGCCTCGTTGAGCGAACGGTTCAGTTTGTCGATATCATCCGTGAACTTGATACCATGGTGCTGGATGACATTCGAGGCACCCGATACAGAGGTGGCGGCATAGTTGCCGTGCTTAGCCACCTTATAGCCAGCGCCCGCAATCACGAAACAGGCCGTGGTGGAGATGTTAAACGTGTTCTTACGGTCACCGCCCGTACCCACGACATCGATATAACGGTCTGCCTGAAGGATGGCAGGCACTCCTGTCTCTAAGATACCATCGCGGAAGCCAAGAAGTTCGTCGACGGTGACGCCTCTCATCTGCAGACAGGTGAGCAGGGCGGTAATCTGTTCATTGGGATACTCTGAGTGGGTGATGCCAATCAGGATGGTCTTCATTTCTTCACGAGTCAGTTCCTCGTGGTTCAGCAGCCTGAAGAGATAGCCTTTCATTGTTTGTTCCATATTATTTCAATTTTCAATCTTCAATTATAAAAACAACCAGTTTTGTATCATTTTCTTGCCATCAGGGGTGAGGACACTCTCCGGATGGAACTGGATGCCACGGACGTTGAGTGTCTTATGGCGCAGAGCCATCACCTGACCTTCATCACTCACGGCAGTAATCTCCAGGCAGTCAGGGAAATCCTCCTTCGACACCACCCACGAGTGGTAGCGGCCTATGGTGATATCCCGCTCTATCCCACTGAAGATGGGATCGTCGGAGATGATATGGCAGGGTGTAGCCACACCATGGAAGACATCCGAGAGATTCTCCAGTTTGCCACCGAACACCTCGCCAATGGCCTGATGCCCCAGACAGACGCCTAAGATTGGCTTCTTGTCGGCATAGGTGCGGATGACATCAAGCAACAGGCCTGCCTCTGAGGGGATGCCAGGACCTGGCGAGAGGATGATCTTGCTATACGGCTCCAGGTCTTTGAGTTCGAACTGGTCGTTGCGTACCACGGTGACCTCAGCACCCAACTCCTTCACTAAATGACTCAGGTTATAGGTAAACGAGTCGTAATTATCAATAATGACTATTTTCATAATTCGTTCATTTCGTGTGATTCGTGTTCGTTTAAAGTCTCTCTGCTTTTTCGATAGCCTTCCTTAGAGCCCCCAGTTTGTTGTTCACTTCCTGCAGTTCATACTCCACATCGCTCTTGGCCACGATGCCGCCACCCGCCTGGAACCACAGTTCGCCGTTACGAGAGACAAACGTTCGGATGGTGATAGCCTGATTCAGCGATCCGTCGAGACCAATGATGCCGATACAACCACCATAGGCACCACGGTTGTGGGGCTCGTATTCAGAGATTAACTGCATGGCACGCACCTTAGGTGCTCCTGAGAGGGTGCCGGCAGGGAAGGTGTCGATAAACGCCTTGATAGGATCAGCGCCCTCATCGAGTTCACCAGACACCCTCGACACCAAATGAATCACATGGCTGTAGTACTGCAGATCCTTGTAGAAGTCCACCTTCACGTTGTGGCAATTACGGCTCAGGTCGTTGCGGGCCAAGTCCACCAGCATCACATGCTCAGCATTCTCCTTTGGATCATTGCGCAGGTATTCTGCTCCTCGACGGTCTGCCTCAGCGTCGCCCGTCCTTTTCGTCGTACCAGCAATCGGATCAATAAATGCACGGAATCGGGAGTTCTCCCTTGTAACTCGGCAGTGTGTCTCTGGCGAAGAGCCGAAGATGCGGAAGCCTCCGAAGTCGAAATAGAAGAGGTAGGGCGAGGGATTGATGCTGCGCAGGGCACGATAGAGTTTGAAGTCATCACCCTCGTACTTCTGGATGAATCGACGCGAGAGGACTATCTGGAACACGTCACCCCTCAGACAATGCTGGATGCCACGACGAATGTTTGCCCTGTGCTCATCGTCTGTCAGCGTACTTCTGACGTCCCCCACGGGATGGAAGTCGTAAGCCTGCACATTCGCCTTGTTCATCGCTCTGACAATCTCATCGACTAAATGGTAATCTCTTTCCTCTTTCCTCTTTTCACTTTCCTCTAAACACTCCTCTAAACTCACCACCTTCAGGAGACTCTGATGATGATCAAATACGATTACCACCTTATATAATATATAGAGCACATCGGGGGCATCGTTCTTAGCCTGCGTCTCGTCCTTCACGGGAATATCCTCGAAGTATCTGACGGCATTGAATGACGTATAGCCGAAGAGTCCGCAGACATTGGCATCCTCACCACTGACCTCTATACGATCGATGAGTGCATGGATGGCCTTGTCAGAGCGATACGCTTTGTTCACTTCATGCTGCATCACGCTGCCGTCAGGATAACTGACGGTGGCCATACCATGTCCGATGGCGACACTGGCAATGGGATTCAGTCCGATAAACGAACGACTGTTGTTCGCATCATGGTAATCCGAACTCTCCATCAGCGCACTCTGCGGATAGAGGTCGCGCAGTCGCATATAGACTCCCACTGGAGTATACAGATCCCCCAGAATGGTCTTGCTGTTTGTTGTATATTTAAATGTATTCATATTTTTTATTTATTTTGTTTACGGTTTACAGATGAATACTTCTATAGGCAGTCATCAGGGCATGCACGGTAATCATCTGTAAACTGTAAACTATAAACCATAAACTATAAACTAATAATTCCCGTATTCCTTCGCCATTGCTTTGTTCTTCAAGTACGTTTCCACATCCTTGTCACCACGGCCACTGACGGTGAGCACCACCACATCGTCGGGCTTGAACGTCAGTTTAGAGAGGGCAGCAATGGCATGGGCACTCTCGATGGCAGGGATGATGCCCTCCATACGAGTGAGTTCATAACCTCCATAGATCGCCTCGTCGTCGTTGATGCTCAGCACCTGTGTACGACCTTGTTTGGCCATGTTACAATGCATGGGACCCACGCCAGGATAGTCGAGACCTGCCGAGATGGTGAAGGCCTCCTGAATCTGTCCGTCCTCATCCTGCATCACCAACATCTTCGCACCATGCAGGATGCCCGTCGTACCACGATGAATCGTCGCTGCGGTGTAGTCCGTATCCCAGCCATGACCACCAGCCTCTGCCAATACGATCTTTACCCGTTCGTCATCCATATAGTGGTAGATGGTGCCAGCGGCATTGCTGCCTCCGCCGATACAGGCGATAAGATAGTCGGGATAGTCGCGCCCCTCCTTCTCCTGCAACTGCCATTTGATCTCCTCCGAGATGACGCTCTGCATACGTGCCACGAGGTCTGGATAAGGATGGGGGCCCATCGTAGAACCCACGATATAGAAGGTGTCTGAGGGATGACAGCACCAGTCACGTATAGCCTCGCTGCAGGCATCGCTCAGTGTCATGTTGCCTGTACGTACAGGATGCACCTCGGCACCCAACATCTTCATCCGCTCGACGTTCGTGTGCTGACGCTCCACATCAGTGGCACCCATGAACACCTCACACTTCATGCCCATCAGCGCACAGACCGTTGCCGTCGCCACACCATGTTGTCCGGCTCCTGTCTCTGCGATGATACGCGTCTTGCCCATCTGCTTGGCCAACAAGATCTGACCCACGGTGTTGTTGATCTTGTGAGCGCCCGTGTGGTTCAGGTCCTCGCGCTTCAGATAGAGTCTGCAACCATAACGCTCACTCATCCGCTGCGCCAGATAGAGCGGAGATGGCCTGCCTACATAGTCCCTCAACAGGGCATGATACGCCTGCTTGAAGTCTGCCGACTCGATGATTGGCAGGTAGGCTTCCTGCAGGTCATGCACACACTTGTAGAGAATCTCCGGCACATAGGCACCTCCAAACTCTCCATAGAATCCATTTTTGTCTACTTGATACTGTCCCATATTTTTAAAAGTCTTTGTGTAAATACTCAAGTCGTAAATTGAAAAAGGCCTGTCGCAAGAACGACAGGCCTTTTCGTATATCTCCACCATAGGTACGCGGCTATCTTCTCACGATTTTGCGAATCTTGAGTTGCGCCACCACCAATAGTTTGCCATTTTTGTCATGTCTCGTTTCGTTTTATAACTTTCTGGCGGCAAAAGTACACATTTCCTTTCATTCTGCCAAATTTTATCGCAACTTTTTTTCTTTTTTCTACAATTTTCCTTATCTTTGCACACAAATATCAAATACTACGATAATGAAGAGAACCATTACGATGATGATGTTGTGCTTTGTTGCCATGGCAATGCAGGCACAGACTATCATCATAAGCAGTAAGAAATAAAAGATGAAAGAAACCATGAGAAGACTGACTTCAATCCTGGTGCTGCTTACCGCCGTCATGACGGTGCAGGCCGAAGACACGCCGCTGATCGGCAATGTACTGAACCGCCAGACCACCTCGCTCAATGGCGACTGGAACTACCTCGTCGACGTGCAGGAGTGCGGCTACTACGGCTACCGTCGTGAGAAACTGAGTTATGGCTTCTTCCGCAACGCCAAGCCTCAGCAGCCAGAAGACCTCATCGAGTACGACTTCGACAAGGCTGAGACGATGCCCATCCCCTCCGACTGGAACACCCGCGACCAGCGCCTCTTCTTCTATGAGGGCACAGTATGGTTCCACCGCTCGTTCAACTATCAGCCGAAGGCAGGCCATCGCACACTGCTCTACTTCGGAGCCGTCAACTACGAAGCCATCGTCTTCGTCAACGGGCAGGAGGCAGGCCGGCATGTCGGCGGCTTCACCCCGTTCAACTACGATGTGACCAACCTGCTGAAGGCGGGCGAGAACTTCGTCACCGTGAAAGTCGACAACAAGCGCAGCCGTGAGAACGTGCCGACACTCATCTTCGACTGGTGGAACTACGGCGGCATCACCCGCGACGTGCTGCTGGTAGATGTGCCACAGACCTACATCGGGAACTACTCCCTGCAACTCGACAGGAGAAACTCCAAGCAACTGAACTTCTCACTGCAACTGAGCGCCAAGGAGGCAAACCGTCAGGTCACGCTCTCCATCCCAGAACTGAAAATCAAACAGATGCTGACAACTGATGCCAACGGCCATGTCTCCACATCACTCAAGGTCAGGAAACTACAACTCTGGTCGCCAGAGGTTCCCAAGCGCTACGGCGTCAGCCTGACTCTCGGCCCCACTGACTCCGATGCCAGCGATATGGTTTCCGACTCCATTGGCTTCCGCACCATCGAGACCCGCGGCAAGCAACTCCTGCTCAACGGCCAGCCCATCTTCCTGCGAGGCATCTCCATCCATGAAGAGAAGCCCAACGGCGGTGGTCGTGCCAATGGTCCCGAGGATGCTCATACACTGCTCTCCTGGGCCAAGGAACTGGGCTGTAACTTCGTACGACTGGCCCACTACCCGCATAATGAATATATGGTACGCGAGGCGGAGCGCATGGGACTGATGGTGTGGTCGGAGATTCCCGTCTACTGGACCATCGCCTGGACTGACGACGACACCTTCGCCAATGCCAGCCGCCAACTCAACGACATGATCCGCCGCGACCAGAACCGCTGCAACGTCATCATCTGGTCGATCGCCAACGAGACACCACACGGAAAGGAGCGTGACACATTCCTCAGCAGGCTCTCCCGCCAGGCTCATGACACAGACAGCACCCGCCTCGTCTCCATGGCAATGGAAGTGTTGGCGGCATCCAACTACCATAACAAACTGCAGGACAATATGAACGAGTACGTGGATGTCATCTCCTTCAACCAGTATATCGGATGGTATCGCGACGTGAAGGATGCGGCCAAGATGACCTGGGAGATCCCCTACGACAAGCCCGTCATCGTCAGCGAGTTCGGTGGTGGGGCCAAGTACGGTCTGCATGGTGCGAAGAACCAGCGCTGGACAGAGGAGTTCCAGGAGAACCTCTACCGTGAGAACACCGCCATGCTCGACAAGATCGACGGCCTGGCAGGCACCACGCCCTGGATACTGAAAGACTTCCGCTCGCCCCGCCGCCTGCTCACTGGCGTGCAGGACTATTATAACCGTAAAGGCCTCTTCTCCGACCAAGGTCAGAAGAAGAAAGCCTTCTACGTGCTGAAGGAGTGGTACGAAGGAAAGAAATAGCCGCAGAGAGAGAGCCCGCTCATCAGCAGGCTCTCTCTTTTTTTTGCCACAAGTCAAGAACCGTGTTCTTCATCATGAGCACTCATGTTCTTGATAAACAGATTGACAAGATGCTTCGTGATAAAGGTATTCCTGACAGCATGGCGCGCCCTGTCTGCTAACGAGTTCTTGTCGCTGGATGGTTTAGCCGCCTCTGCCTCTGCTTCTGCTACTTGCTGCTCGCGCTGGTCGATCTTTGCACGCAGGCTCTCTGAAGCGTGATGATAAAGGAACCTATAGCAGGGCACGGCAGCCTTCATAATATAAGGCGTGAGGAAGGTGGTCGCCACACTGGATGCTACGATGATGGGATAAATGACAGGATTGAGAACGCCCAGGCTGGTACCCAGTGAAGCGATGATGAACGAGAACTCGCCTATCTGCACAAACGAGAAACTGGTAAGCATCGAGTCGCGCATCGTCTGACCGCCCCACCAGCAGCCCAAGGTGCCAAAGAGAATCATTCCGATGATAATGACCAGGCTGACATAGACGATGCTCACCCAGTATTCCGACAATGAAGACGGATCGATCAGCATGCCTACAGAGATGAAGAAGATAGCCGCAAAGACATTCTTCAGCGGTGTCATCAGTTTTTCGATACGATGCGACTCCACTGTCTCGGCAAGGATCGAGCCCATCACGAAGGCGCCGAGTGCACTGCTGAACCCTGCTTCCTCTGCCGTCAGCACCATACCCAGGCACAGACCCAAGGCGAGGATAATCAGCGTCTCGTCATTCAGATGTTTTTTCACCTTGCGTATCAGTGTCGGGATAACCAGTATTCCGCAGACGAACCATGCCGCGAGCGTAATGGCCAGTTCGACGACCTTGCTGGCCAACTCGGCCCCCTCGAACTGATGGCGGATGGCTATACTGGAGAGCAATACCATCAGCACCACCGCCACCACATCCTCCACGATCAGGATGCTGGTCGCCCCCTTGACGAAACGCTCCTTGCTCAGCCCCGCCTCGTCAATGGCCTTCATCACGATAGTGGTGCTCGACATGCAGAGCATGCCCGCCAGAAACAGAGAGTTGACCATATCTAAGTCGGCATCCTTTCCCACGAAATATCCAAGGAGCATCATGCCTACGATGATAGTCAGCGCACCTATTGCTGCCACCTTGCCGCTGCTGATGAGGTTCTTCAGGCGGAACTCCAGACCAATGCAGAACAAAACGAACAGCACGCCGATGTCGCCCCATGCCTTCACGTTGTCCGCATTCACAAGGGTCTCGCCAAACAGATGAGGACCTACCAAGACACCCGCAACGATATAGCCCAGCACCACTGGCTGCTTTAACAACTTAAACAGAATACTGACTACTGCTGCCGTAATCATCAAAATATATAAATCCTGTACCATACTAAATAATTATCTCTATTTATGTTTTAAGTCAATAATCTGCTGCAAATTTAGGCATTATATCTGAAATCTCCAAATATTATCCACTTTTTCTTGACCCAATCCTATCCCCACGGCCGGTTTCCCAATGACCTGTTTTGTCAGAGCCTATGCGGCGGATGAGTTCACGGTTTTGGAGGGTTTTGATGGTACGGGCAATAGTAGGACGAGAGAGGTTACACTGTGCAGCTAACTTCTCGTAAGAGTAATCGGGATATGAACTTATCGCATCCAAGACGGTCTGCTCAGTCTTTGAGAACTGGGGCGCCCCCACTTTTACAGTATCATTTACAGTATCATTTACAGTATCATCGTCTTCCCGCATAAACCGAAACACAGCATTCTACATGAATCAGGTAACTCCCTACCCCCTGACACGACAGGTTTTGAGGGCATTTGCCTGATATGTCGCCTGTGGAGGTGGTTGTCGCTACAAGTGAGAGAAGAATTCGGGATTTTTCTTGGAATCGGAAGAAAATCGCAGTAACTTTGCTCTCGCTAAGACAGGCTGCGCCTCAGCAATCTAAAGCGAGCTTTGATTGCATTCGGCTTGCACTGTCATTGCATCGTCAACAAGAAAAAAGACAGTAAGTTTAACAATTTAAAAATGATAAGATTATGACACAGAAGAATTTTATGAGCGCACGCGCTCTGAACATGGCAGAGTTGGAGAATGTAAACGGTGGTATTCGTGTTAAAAGTGGAACCCCAAAGAAAAAGACATTCGAAGTTCGTGTAAAGTAATTCTCCACATTACCACACAGAGACTAAAAAACTAGGCGTCCTGGAAAAATTCTCCAGAACGTTTTTTTATTACCCAATGCAGGATACGGGTAGCCAGCGACTACCCCAGATCAATGACCTTTCACCTTGATCTTTACTATCACTTTAATCTTTTGTTAGATTATTGCCTGAGCCCAGTTGGGAATATCTTCGGTATAGCGTTTAAAGAGTTTTCCATCAATTGTGCGATACAACAAACGAGGAAGTTGATCGTCAATGGAGTTGTCGTATACATAAGCACGATCCACGAAAGCAATGGCTTCCTCCGCATTCAGAAGAGACTTATAGTATCTGGAAATTACCTTTGAAATAGGTACTTCGTGCCCGCCATTAAGATAGCGCTGAGTGATGCGAGCAACGTTAATTGCAGGGTCAGATGTACAGACATAAAAGAAACGGATAAAGAAACTGGCTTCCTTAGCTTTCTTAAGAAATTCCAGTTTCTCAGGAGAAGAGAATACCGTCTCGAAAACGAAGTCGCGCCCTTCCTCTATGCACTCATATCGCATTTGTGTGGCTTTTTCTGCAGCTTTTAATACGGCCTCTGGTGAATTCCAGTCACCAAACATCTCTTGAGCAATGTTATCAGGATTGATATACATACTATCAGCAGCCCACTCATTGTTAAGCAATTGAATGGTGGTCGTGGTTTTGCCAGATCCATTTGGGCCCGCAACTACACATAGAGTAGGACGGCGGTTAGTCATCAAGTATCTTCTTTCGTTGAGAACGTCTGGCTTTGATGATGCGGGCTACTTCCGAAAAGCGTCTTTGTTTCTCCGCTTCTGCCTTGGCACTTGATTCTTTTGCAGCCTTAGCCACATCTTCCATCAGGGCCTGCAACATTTCGTCAGTAGGCTCTTCCATAGAAGTCAGACGATATTTCTTTTGTACCTCTGTCATATTGATATGTATTTGGGTGCAAAGATACAAATAAGCGAGGAAAAAAACAAGAAAAACATGAGTTTTTTCGAGCGAGAGTATCACAGCAGGGACTGTCCCTTGTGTGCGACAGATTCTGAGGGCGTTTTTCTTATTTGTCGCCTGTGGGGGCGGTTGTCGCTACAAGTGAGAGAAGAATTCGGGAATTTTCTTGGAATCGGAAGAAAACCGCCGTAACTTTGCATCAGATTTAAGATTCATACATAATTAGTTAGAGTTAGTTGTTTTTCATTTGAAATGCTTTTTGGTTATTAGTTAGTAATGTGCATTGGGCTTGCAGGGATGCAAGCCCAATGTGCGTTTAATGAGATTTAAGCGCACAGGACTCCTGTCACCCTGTGAGTGCGCGACCTGTCCCCGTGATTCTGCCATCCTCACAGCACTCGGAGCAACATCCTGCGTGTAACAATAAGCGCGGCACTCTTGATGGGGTGTCGCGCTTTTGTTATTTAAGAATACCAAATAGATGGAAGCTGTTTGGGGGTACTTGACTCTGTCAACTTAGTGTTGACCTTCATGTTCTCATTTTTAAATTCGTCCTTAGTATACATAAGCATGTCCTCCCTTGAATTATAGTTATCATATCTGGTTGTCGCAAATATAATGAAAATTCTGACAAATTGTTCACTTTGACTCTGTTTTTTATAGCACATTAACATTTCGGTGCATTTTTATGCATTTGCATTCGGAAAATATTCACAGAGAAAAAGTATCTGCCTCAGAGTGAAACACTTGATTATTATCAATTCGACACGAAATAAATTGCACAAAAAGAGCAAAGTGTGCACAAAACGAGCGATTTTGTGACATAGCCGTGGACAGGTACCTGAGTCATAGCAGCCGTCATACCCAAATCTGTCCCAGCGACTACGTCTACTTGATTTCCTTAGTCTGGAGTGACCTTTTTATATTAGAGTATATAGAATCACTTTTTACAAGAAAATGTCATCTGAAAATACTATTGAAGTCTTTATATAATGGCTTCATCATGGTCTTTACATATAAATACTCAGGATATTCTCCAAGTACGAAGAGAGTTACAGGACAAAGCCAAATGAATGCACCAAGTCTTTTGAATTGATTTATTTGAACCTGATAGGTAGCACCTTCTGTAAGGCTACTCTCAGTTTTAATAAGGGCGAACCTTTCATTTAAGTCATGGCTCTGGAGTACTTTAAACTCATTACTTGGAATAACACTGACTTTCGTATGCTTCCCATCATAAGATAGAAGTTCACAGAGTTTATCGGCTCCACGAACCATTTGTAAATGACTGTGGTCGAACGGCCAATTAGGATAATCAACATACCAGAATCCATCATCTTCCTTTGTAAAAGAGATAATGTACTCTTCTTTCTTCTCAATGTTCTTAACCATTGAGATAGCTTTTGTTAAATCTTCTAGTGTATAGTCCATTTTTATATAGAATCATTATTAAATGGTGCATTCATTCTCTTTACCACCCTCTCCACTGTATCATTATCTGGGTTTACTTTTTCACTCTCCTGTGTTGCACATATTAGAGAGACGATCAAAGCTAAGTCAAAATATAAAAATCCACTCTCCAGATAGAAAAATCCAATTATGCCTGTAACCAATAGTAGAAAACATAGATACTTTTTAATAACAGGTGTGTCCTTCTGTGTTATTGAAACAAGAGAGTAGATGCATACGTAAACACAAATAGCAATACCAATATACATCTCTGCTGTTTCCAGCATTTTATATGACTCTTCAGCTGGGCTAAGTGGTGTCATAGCCGCTCCCAATAGCATATGAACTCCCCACAAGATAAAAAAGGGAATACATAACATCATATTCGATGTAAGTCTTATCTTACATCCTTCACTTCGCTTCATTAGTTCCTTTTTCATAATTACCAACGATATTTGCTTTTTAACTTTTTAAATACAGGTATGTCGCAGACTGATTCGAAGAGCAAAATGCAGGCCCTTACCTTGATCGTATCTTGTCCAAAGATGTCATAAACTGACGTTTCGCTATTCAGAACTGCCTCACATATTTCTACCAGACGCTCTCGAAGTACAGGATGCTCAATGTAAGACTTGGCTTCTTCACGCCCATTGATACCATAGAACTGGGCAATCTCAGAATGGCCCAATCCTTTCATCTGAGGGAACACGTACCAAATCCAATGCCCTCGCTTGTGCCCGTTCTTCACCTCCTGCAAAGCCTCAGCATAAGTACCAGTACCATCATAGAGGCCTCCACTATCCTGCGCATGCACGAATCGCTGCAGGTTTCTCTGTCTAGCCTCTTCTATATGTTCTTTTATATTATTCATGATGGTTCTGTCGTTGCACTAAGAAATTTGATGCTTTCTCATTTCCCTGTGGCTGCACTTAGTTTGCTTCAATGTCTTTATCCACAACGCTATACAACTTTTCGTTTACAAAGGTAAAACGTGGGTGGTTTATCTCAAACACCTCAATAGGATCAAGTGGTTCAAGTTCTATTTTTTTATGAACATATGAGCCATTCTTTATTACTTTGGTTCCCAAGAAACTGCCATTGTTGCCATCGAGATTATTCCAAAGGAGATTCACGAAGTACCCTTTGTCGTCTTTATAGTAATCAATCACACCCTTATTGAAACTATAACTTATCCCATCAAGTCCAGCGGGCAATGACCTGATTACTATATATGAATGGTTTCCATCTTCGTCGTTAAAGAAAATTGAAGGAGATATGCTCATGATGTCACAAGTAGCGATATTGGAACACCCTCTATCCATCAAATATAATGCGATTTCATTGATTGCACGAGTTCGCAGTTCATATTTTGTCATAATTGGTGGAACAAACTCTTCTTGCACATCAAAATCTATTGGTTGCAGAGTCTTGGCATCAAGTACGGGAGTCTGCTCATCATATATCTCTCCAGACTGAGTGACAGGGATGATACATGGGTATAGACAATTGCTCATGCACTCTCTAAATAAATTCTCTGCATCTTGTGAACTTATCCACACTTCTCCATTTTCCATGACTACACCTATCAGACAACTATACACCGTCTTCTTGTATGTAAAGCACAAGTGATGAAAGCATGGACGTGTGGCAAAGTACTTTAGCCAACAGAAATCAGGATCGAATTCATTATTAACGATGAATCGCCCAGATATAAATTGGCTTACATTTTTTGATATGTTATATAGGTCCTCATCACCAAAGGTACCATTCTCTACAACATGAAGCCCATTGGATGCTATCCCGTCATCACCCCATTTCTTATAAAGACCAGTCTGGAAGTCATACTCTTCTTGGCTTAGAAAGCCTTGACAATAATTATCGTATATCTGACGCAGTTCATCAGCATATACGAGTGATGTTACATTATTGGTTTCCATTTCACAAACTTCCTTTTCTTTAATAAAAGATGTTATATCATAATCTCCGTAAAAGTCATATATCTTCTCCTTGTATATCTCACCCATCCCTGATGGTACTTCAATTTTAACATCTTGGGGCTCTCTTGATGACCCCCAAAAGGAGGATCTGGTAATATCTTGAAGTGTATAAGGCAATTTTATATGCAATAGAGTGTTCAGATTGAAATTCCAGACTCCAATCCGAGTTACACCTTCAGGTATTACTAATGATTTAAGTTCCAAATGGCCTAATGCATTGTTCGCTATCGTTTTTATATCATTTGGAATCTCTATGCAATCACCAAATCCATACAAGACTTTCTTTTCTCTCTTGTTGATTAAAAGATTATTCCTTACTTCATAATAGTCATTATTTGGAGCGACCTGAATAGCAAGGCTTACAGGCCATTCAAAGGCACTATCTTCTATTTTAGACACATTGGAAGGGATGTATAGCGATTCAATCCATGAAGCCCTAAAGGCACTCTTTTCAATCTTCGTAAGACTATTAGGTAGAATAACGGACAGTTTGGGCTCTGATTCTGCATCAATTGCATCTTGGTATCCGCTAAGTTGGAAAGCATAAGAAGCAATTGTAGTAACTCCCTCTGGTATTCTCAACTCTCCTCTTTTGGTAACAGGACATCTAAGCAATGTAGTTTTGGCATAATCATATAATATTCCGTCCACGACACAGAAATGTTTGTTTCCCTCTGCTACGTGAATATGACTTACCTCACACCCTCCAAATCCTTCATCACCGATGTTTTCTAATTTAGATGGCAGATAGACTGTTAATGCTGCTGGAAAATCAAGTATGTTGGCCAAGTCTATTTTTGTGATTCCTTCTTCAAATACAATATTTAATATTCCGTGATAACTTCCGAATATAACATGCCCTATATATATCAGCCCTTTAGGTATAATAATACTTGCATGTTGAGGCAGTCTCATTTGCTGGAAAGCCTCAGTGCCAATAGCAACAACGCTATCAGGAATCACAAAAGATGTGAGTGGAGAATGGTACTGTTCAAATGCCTTCTCACATATCACCTCTACTCCAGATTTAAGTTGGAAAGTATCAGGCACTCCCCATTCAAGGCTCTTAGGTCTTATATATTGCAAGAATCTCTTTCCATCCTTGCTATACAATCCTTTATGCTCAGCATCCCAAACGCCTTCGTCCAAGTCCTGCTGAGTTACCTTTGTTAGTTGTTCGTAATTTATTGTCATAAAAAACTTTTCTGTTATATAAAAATATAATTTTTCAGTAGATATATTTATTATGTATTTTTATTGTCTTGCCTGTTCCTGAACAATAAATGCATTTTTCTTTTTGGGGGTGAAATGCATCTGAAGAAAAGCCTTCACCGTTACAATGACTACATAACTCATATTCTAAGTTACCCTTTCCATCACATTTGTCACATGTTATCTCTTTCTCGTGAGTGTGTGAATCTGTTCTGCCACAAAATAAACACTTACTCGGGAAATCAGGATTTGAAAAATGTTGATCATAGACCTTTCTTTTCCCTGTTCCATGACACCAAGTACATTTCTCTCTCAATACAACATGCTTAGGCTTGCTGCTCTCCACTTTGGGTATAGAGTTATACTGCATAGAATTATATTGATGGGGTTGGCCCATTTTGGATGGTTGAGGATTGCTCCGAAAAGAAGAGTTGCTTTTCCCCTCACGATAATCTGTTGGGGAACTATTCGTATATTCGTAATCATTTGTGCTACTGTTATAGTTAGGTGACGTGGTGTTTTTATAATTTACATTGTATCCATTAGAAGTACCATAACTCCCAGAACCTCCACTTACCCGTGAAGAACCGAAGTTTGGCATTTTTATGTCACCAGAAGCACAACTTCTTATTCCCCCAACTATAACCGCGATAACGAAAAATGTCAAAATGCATCCACAACCATTATTACTACTATATGCCATATCTAATAATATTCTTCTAAAAACACATCAACTATTAACTTCAAATAATATAATCATTATTATCTAATCTGTATTCCACTCTGCATCAGGATTTCCATCATATGCATCTCGATATCCTTCATTCTCATAATAACGTCTTTCTTCTTCCTCTCTCATATAATCGTAATAATCATCATATTCTTTTTTTTGTTTTTCAATTTTTTTTTGTAAACAATCTCTAAGTTCCTGAATCCTATCGTATTTTTCTAATTCATCCAACACGTTATCATCTATATTGATGTCATTCAGTTCAACTAAAGATATTACATACTGAGGATCCTTTTTAAATACATCTGCAAAAGTCATCTTTTCATACCACGAAGTCAGAAATGTCATATGAAACAACACGTCATCTGAGCGATAAGCACCAATTCCTCTTATCTCATCCCTGATATCCTTAATAGGCATAAAACTTAACTTTGAGTCTCGAGTAGCTAAAAGCATAGAGAAGGCCCTATTCTTATCATTAATATGTTCAATATCCTTCAACTCTTTAAGTAAGTCTGTTGTCATAAACATATGATCAGATAAAATATACTTTTCAATCTTGCTCGCTTCCTTTCTATATACTTGCAAAAACCTTTGTCCTGTATGAGGACCTGTTCTAAATGTGTCGAAAACCGTAAAAAACATTGGTCCCTCATAAACAGACATCCATTTTATACTCATATCTCCAAAAGGATCAGGAACTAATGCCCATGGGTATGATTTTACCTTAGAATCATATAAAAAACCACAATAAGTAGTTTTAAGGTCTTCCTCATTTGCCAAATATATTCCTTTTGGCATACCTTCTGGGAATGCACTTATCTTACATGGTTGAAAAGGGAAAAGCAACTTTCTACGCCATACATCATATACACTATACAATTTCCCATTAATATATGGTTCTACATAATCAGGTTCTAGTTCATGATAAAACCTTTCTTCTTCATAATATTGGTTAATAAGACTCTCATTCATCTCACGTTCCTCTCTTTCCTCTGGAGTGTCATTTATATATTTACCACGTTTGATTTCTTCTGAATTAAATACTTCTGAAAAATCTGATGCCGCCAACTTACTTAGTGCTTCTTGATGAATCGCGATTGCTTCTTCTTCGCTTATATGATCGCCCAATATCTGATATTTGCATTCTTCACAAATAAAACTTTTTTCTTTTTCATCCCACTCTGCATTATTTCCGCATAATGGACATTCCATATAATCCGAATAATCGTATGGTGTAGGAATACAATTATTAGAATAATAATATATTTGTTCTTTTTGTAATTCTGTATATTTGTCTTTTTCCAACAACAAATAATGATCAACTAATCGTGCTTTATTAATATCCCCTAATTCTCCTTCGTATAGAATATAACCTTTATTATCCATAATAGCCTGTTTCTCAACGGTCGTATATTTTTTATAATAATCGGGATTGTCCTGGTTTTCAATTAATATATCTGACTCTTTGGTCATTAATATCAAATCCCAATTAAGATAATTGATAATAGGATACTCCATCTCTGTACAACAGCCAGAATCGTCAACAAGAATTGTGTGTGGCTCTAATATAATAGAATAACCATCGTCCTCTTCTATATACATACTAACAAAGAAAGAAGATTTATTAATTGGTTGCACCTTAACATCATGTATGTATGTATCATATAATATACCATAATTATAGTCAATATACTCTTTAATTTTCTCAATTTGAGTATTTGACAATCCCTTATTCTCCAAAAAATCACTTGAAAAATACATAAAACATCTTAGTATGTATGCTCTCAGTTCCCAAGATGAAAACAGGTTAGTATTATTTTAGAACGTGGGACTATTGATTACTCAATCGTTCTGTTTTGTTTGCAAATATAGGTATTTTTGTTGTAACTTGCAAGAAATCTGACGGAAATTTCATCTGTTTACGATGAAATCCCCGTCTGAGAGCATTAACGTGCTATTTTACTATCAATAGAATCAATACTGTATAAATAATAATAGGTATAAATACGCAGATGATTACTGAGGCTTTCCAATAGTTCCAGCCGATTCTTTGGAACTTTAGTAGGAAATCTACAGACAATTTGAAAGCAGCATCACACCATTGTCTGAAGAACTTGCGTTTACTCCAGAAGATATATATCCATATGGCCACCCAAATCGGTGTAGTAATTGGTAGCCCGATGATATAGTCCAACATGATGCACCATGAGAGAGGAATAATGAGATAGTAAACAATGATGTTTATCTCATTGTAGGTCATCCCAATCAATTTTGCTAAGGATATTTAGGCTGGCTGCGACCATCCCAAAGATTCCCAGGACAATTAAGGTGAATATTCCCTTCGTTGTCTTCATATAAATCTGTTTTATCTCCAAACGCAAATCCAATAGATAGAAAAACTAACACAAACCCTACAATTACTACTATAGCTATTGCCCAGAAAATAAAAGCTACTATATTCTCCATAAGTCAATTCAATTATGATTGTGAATCCTCGCCCTCACCTTCTTCATCGACAAAGAATTGTTCCGCTTTTGCAAGTGAGAAACTAATACCTTTGCCCAGTTTGTCGTAAAAGGCTTTACGCGAGCGTTTATCCTTCATAAACATTTTCTTAGTACCTGCCACATCGGAACAGAAATTCATGCTATGGTCGATGCCCATGTCCTTGGCAACAGCAAGCGCATCCTGATTGGCACCGATGTAGGTGAAGAGCCAATTCTTTTTCTTCAGATCCTCCACGAGTTTGAATATTCGCTCATGGTTCCATTCTATAGAGGCGTTCTCGTACCCGTCTGTGATAATGGTCACTAATACATTGTCTTCCTCATCGAGATAACGTCGCAGATTGGTAATGCTATTGCCCATCGCATCATAGAGAGGTGTATTGTCAGTAGGCTGATAATCCTTCTCGTTAAAGTCGGGCACCTTTGTGATGGGCATACGGTCATAGACTGTGGCAATGCGCTTACCATTGAACACTACCAGACTGAGCAGTTGCTCCTGCTCTGTATTCTCATCCTGTGCTGTACGGATGGTCTGAATGGTTTCCACTACACCTGCGATGGCTTCATTGCGGATGCTGTACATAGAGCCAGAGGCGTCTAAGATGATAAGATTGTTGATTGACTGTTTCATGTTGCTTGTTGTTTTAATGAATAACTAAGATTGGGTTTTAAACTTAAACTGTTTTCTTCAAGTAGATATAAGCGGGATAGTTCCCGAGTACAAAGAGGGTGACAGGACAGATCCAGATTTTCTTCGTGAATCCTGCGATGCCCTTTACCTCGTAATGGGCACCGCCAGTCAGCGAATGGCCCAGACGTCGCAGTTCGGCATAGCCATCATGTATTTCTTTCTTCTTGGCAGGAATCACGTTGACACGCGTCTCACGTCCGTCATTAGAGAGGAATGCACAGAGGTCATCTGCACCAGCCACCATCATCAGGTTGTGATGATCAAAAGGCCAGCCTGGGAAGTCTACATTAGTCACTGGGACAGATTCTGCTTGGGTATGAGGCTGCCCATAACTCAAATACCCCAAGGCTAACCTCTATCCATCCCTCCGGAATGGCAGGCGTCGATAACCACATATACGAAACCTGTGGGGCCTGCTTTCTCTCGTATGATGCTTATTACAGTGTTTAGTTCATCATCCAAAATGTGTTTATTACCATTGTAGACACCTTTAATCGGCTTCCTCCAGGCATCGTATGGTACTATAGCCTCATCCCATCCATCCTTCTCGTCGCCATCTTTATCCTCTACTGGCTGTCCATGGCATGAGAAGTGAAGATATATGATATCACTTTAAAACCTTGCGTTTTTAGAGTAGTCTCTAATATATGAACATCATTTGCCCCATGAATACTAGGCCATCCAGCATCTAAAGCTGTCTTGTTTTCAGGGTATTCAGAGATTCCGATTAATAGCGCACGCTTTGTTGCCGATCTTATAGGCAAGATGACAAGTAGTAGTAATAGTATAGCAGCATATATTCTCATATGAGCCCATTTTGATGGCAAAGATACATTTTTTCTAAAAGAAAAAAGTTTTTTGGGAAAAAGTGATTCCACAAGGCTTGCAGACAATCAATTCATCCATTAAGACAATTTGCAGGCATGTTAACATTTAACAATTTAACAATTTAACAATTGGTGTTTGAGTAAATGGAGTAAGAAATAAGTAATATTATATATATATTATAATATATATATAATATTAATATATAATTATAATATATTATTGATGTTTGTTGTTGATTTTCGAAAAAGGCAATTGTTAAATTGTTAATTGTTAAGTTTCTAAGAATATGTAAAAGTTTAAGATTGCTATTTGAATACGGAACTATTTGCGCAAAACTCTTTATTTTATTATACTTTTTTTGCATAATTCGAAAATTATTTGTACCTTTGCAGTCAAATATTTTACCTTAAACATTTTAACATCAAAAACATCTTATCTATGACTAAAGAGAAATTCATGATCAGAGCTTATGGCAAGTCGGAATTCGCCTTGCTGATGTTCCCAACGATCGATGATCCGAAGGTGGCGCAGGCCAAACTGCTGCGCTGGATCAAGAAGGACAAGCAGTTTCACCAGAGTCTCGCGGGGATGGGTCTCTCGTCGCACGACAAGGACTATAGCCCGGGGAGGGAGGTAACCTCTTCCCCTCCTGACTCAGGAGGGGAAGAGGTTACTAAAGGACGGCAGTTAAGGGCGTAAGGGATGCCTAGTAAGTGCGTAAGGAATAGGGAGTTATATAGATAAAGTCCTATCCTTTATGGGGTTAGGAGGCATCGGTAACGGAGTAAACAGGCATTACTGACAGGGTAAAGTGGCAGGGGGGTAAAACATCACGGATTTTTATTTCACACATACCATAAATATATAGCAAAAAACTTGTCTGTTCCAGTTTTTTTTTTGTACCTTTGCACCAAAATAATATATGACTAAAACAAACAAGATTATGAAGAAAAATTTGATCCTTCTGCTCCTTGCGCTACTGCCCATCAGTGTTGCAGCCTACACGCTGAAGCGCGTCAGCGTCCACGATCCCAGTATCGTGTGGGAGCCTAACACGCAGACCTATTACATCTTTGGATCTCACCGTGCAGCGGCGAAGACCAAAGATCTGATGAACTGGACGGAATTTAGAGCCCCCTGGAAAGCAGACAGCAACAACGATGCTGCCGACAACGTATCCTTTACGACGCCAGCCGTCACGAAAGTGAAGAAGGGCGGGCAGGAGTATGACTTCAACTTCGATGCCCAGGCCTGGTCGAAGCGCGGCAACAGCGGCTACAATATCGGCGGCAACCTGTGGGCACCCGATGTGGTCTACAACAAGGCGATGCAGAAGTGGTGCATGTACATGAGTGTCAATGGCGACGCCTGGTTCTCGAGCATCGTCCTGCTGACTGCCGACAACATCGAGGGTCCCTACTCTTATCAGGCCCCCGTGGTGATCAGCGGATTCAAGAACGGTACAAGTTACAAGGATACCGACCTGGAGATCGTCATTGGCGAACAGGCCTCGCTGCCAGAACGCTACAACGTGGGCAACAAATGGGGCGAGCGCTATCCGAACAACATCGACCCCTGCGTGTTCTACGACGAAGAAGGCAAACTCTGGATGTCGTACGGCTCGTGGAGCGGTGGCATCTGGATGCTCGAACTCGACGAGAACACAGGCCTGCGCGACTACGACGTCGACTATGAGTTGGTGGGCGAGGGCAACGGCATCACCGTCGACCCCTACTTCGGCAAGAAGATTGCCGGTGGCTACTATGCCTCAGGCGAGGCCTCGTATATCGAGTATATCGGCGGCTATTACTTCCTGTTTGTGACCAATGGCGGACTGGCTGCCGGCGGTGTCGCCAACGACTATAACAACGGTGGCTATCAGATGCGCGTGTTCCGTTCGGAGAAGCCCGACGGTCCCTATGTCGATGCCAATGGCAACGAAGCCATCCTGCCACGCTACCTGCTGAACTTCGGTGCCAGCGAGAACGACGGCAACCGCGGTGTGAACATCTTCGGTGCCTATGGCGAATGGGGCAACCAGACAAGGAAGAACTACTCTGAGCGCTCACAGGGCCATAACTCCATCATCGCCGCAGAGGACGGACGTACCTATCTGGTCTATCACACCCGTTTCCAGAATCGGGGCGAGGGGCATGAGGTGCGCGTTCACCAGGTGTTCCAGAACGAAGAAGGCTGGCTCGTCGCTGCCCCGTTCGAGTATACAGGCGAGGAAGTGAAGAGTGCCGACATCGCGAACAGCCAGCAGATAGCCACAGACCAGATAGCGGGCGGCTACAAACTGCTGATCCACAATTACAAACTCGACCACACCAAGAAGGCACTGAGCAAGCCCGTGGAGATATCGCTCAATGCCGACGGCACCATCACTGGCGACAACAACGGCCAGTGGACCATCCAGGAAGGCAAGTCGTATATTAACATCACGCTGGGTAATACGCTTTATCAGGGTGTGATGGTGGAACAGACGATGGAGCCCTCTGACGACAAGGTGGTGGCCTTTACGGCCATGGCCAAGAACGGCGTCAGCATCTGGGGATATAAATATACAGACACGACGACGCCCGTAGAGCCTGATACACCCGTCGAGGCTACGTGGAACTACAAGCAGGACTTCAGTTCGACAGACGGTCTGACTATCGTCGGCGGTGGGTCGTTCGTCGAGGATGCGACCTTCGGCCATGCCTATCAGAACGGTGGCGGTGCTATCCGGAGCCACTACTTGCTGCTGCCCGAGGATGTGCTCTCGCATGCCAAGGAGACGCAGCAGATGACCATCGCCTTCTGGGTGAATGCTGCCAATGCCGGCGCCCTGAACGACTATACCTATGCTCCGTTCTTCACGGCATATGCCAAGGCTCCCGGGGCCAAGAACGAGGCGCCGATGCTGGCATTGCAGAGCCGCGGACCCGTGCAGATCAACAATAGCGGATGGTGCGACTTTACAGGTGCGAACCATGCTGACGGCAAGGTGAACATCTATCACCAGAACGCATGGGAAGCCACTGATGCCTCTTATCAGTTCGTCCGCAACTGGCTCGACGACGGCAAGTGGCACTACTATGCCATCACGTTCAAGGCCAAGGAGGTGATCCAGTACATGGACGGTGAGGTGACCAACCACTGGACACTCTATCCCACGATGGACGGTCAGAACGTCACGGGCCTCTTCGACCACGGCGCTGACCTGAAGTACATCTGCCTCGGCGGCAACCAGGCTTGGGACTGGGGAGACAAGGACGCGAAGTTCATGTTTGCCCGACTGCTCATCCAGAACAATGCCATGTCGGCAGATGACATCAAGGCCCAGATGGCCGCTGATATCGCGACAGGCATCCAGAGCGTCGTAACCGGAAAATCGTCGGATGGTCAATATTACGACCTGCGCGGTCAGCAGATCGCAAGCCCACAGAAGAAGGGCATCTATATCAAGGACGGTAAGAAGATTGTGATTAAATAATCAGTCCGGCCAGACTAATTATTATTAAACACAGAGATACAGAGACACAGAGATGATCATCCTTCACCCTCTGCGCAGTCATAAAAACTCTGTATCTCTGTGTCTCTGTGTTTAATATTATTTTGTACCAAATATATTTTTAACGGCTACTTAAATTATTCCTCCCAGCGGAAGACGGCACCATTGCGACGGGCCGGATCAGCACCAGTGAAGTCCATCGAATAGGGACTGCCCGTGGTGGGACTCTTGCCGATATAGCGGTGGGTACGCATCGACATGAGCATGAACTCATGGTTGAGATAGTCCTGCCACATGAACACCTCGGCCTTCGACTCGTCTGTCGTCAGGCGGACATCACCGGCCAGGCCATAGCCGGCACAGAAGACGTAACGGCCATCCTCGCACTGCAGGATCACCTGACCCTGGCCCTTGTCGATGATACGGAAACGGGTGAGTCTGGCGGCATCTGACGTTGAGGAGGTCCCGGCTTCTGTATCGTAGAGCAGACCGTGCTCCATGGCGATGGCAGGCTTTCCCGTAGCCAGATTGATGATGCGGAAACTCTTGCCATAAGGGATGTTGCCGCTGCGATCAGCCATCGGCTCCTCTACGGTGAAGTTGTCGAACTCGGCATAGCCGCCCTTCTGTCCCTTATGGTTGAAGGCAAAGAGGGCATGGCGAGAGCCTTGGAAGGAGATCAACTGATAACTGAGCGGCATCATACGGCCCAAAGAATGGTATGTCGTGCCGTCAGTGCTATAGGCATACTGAGCCTGGTCATTGTCGTAGTCGCCGTTGCAGCGTAACCATATCTTGCCATTGGGCAGGCTGAGCGGCACATCGATGGTATCGTTGGTGGCCTGCTCGAAGCAGCGCAGGGTGTAGACATCCTTTCCACCTTTTGCCCCTTTCACCTTTCCACCTTTGACAATGCCAATCCAGGAGCAAGGCACGTTGATATTACCCAGTCCAGCCACGTCGCCGTCATTCAGTCCTTTGGCATAGAGTTCGACGGTGGTGATGCTCTTAGGCCCGATGACACGCTGGGTGAGTGTGTTACGAGCCCACATCAGTTGCTCGGCAGGCATCGACTGCAGACGCAGCCGACCGTTCTTCAGGCTCCACTTCGTATCGTCAGGGTTGTGGTTCCACTGCCAGATGGGCTTGAGGGATTTATCGGAGGTGCGGGGGTGCGAGGGTACGGAGGTGCGAGAATACTCAAAGTCGTCGGAACGGTCGTATGGGGCAAAAGAGGTATTCTCGTACCCCCGTACCGCCGCACCTCCGTTCCCCCGTACATCCGGCTTCCGCCAGGTACGTGGAGCGCGGCCCAGATTACCCTCGAGACCCAACATGGGCCAGCCGTCTTTCCAGGTAATCGGTGCCAGGGTAACCGTACGTCCGATGGAATGGAAGTCCATCATCAGCAGGGCCCACCACTGGCCACTCTGGTCTTCCACGATGCCCCCCTGATGGATGTTCGTACAGGCGGTGGCATCCTTGTCGACCTCGGGGATGCCGAACTTCGTGCCGTCGTGCCCGATACGGTACTGTTCTCCCTCGGGCACCTGCGTCAGCGATGCTGCATGGTAGCCGAAGGTCTCGTCAGCGGTGATGGTGATGGTCTCGTAAGGTCCCCAGATGCTCTTGGAACGGCTGCAGAGGGTGCGGCCGTTAGGACGGTAGTCGGTGGAGATGAGATAGTACATCCCGTTGATCTTATACATGTGGTGACCCTCGCCGACGGCACTGCCTTCAGGGATGATGGTGCGCTCCGTCTCCTCTATCGGACCACTCATGTCGGGCTTCAGTTCCGTACACTTCACCTCACCATAGCCGTGGATGGCATAGATTTTGCCATCGTCGTCGAAAAGCACGGAGAGGTCGTAGATGCGCCCCTGCATGTTATGGTGTTTCCACGGCCCGCGGATGTCCTTCGAGGTATAGCACTGCAGACCCTTGCCGTTGATGTTGGTGAACACATAGAACTGGCCGTTGGCATAGCGGATGGCGGGTGCCCACACACCTTGACCATAGATTTCCTTATGGTTCTTCAGCGAGAAGGCATCGTCGTCAAAGTCAAAGCGGTCGAAACAGTAACTGATGTTTTCCCAGTTCACGAGGTCCTTGGAGTGCAGGATCACCAGTCCTGGCACGGTGTGCATCGTCGTGCCGGCGAGGTAGTAGTCGTCGCCCACCCGCAGGATGTCGGGGTCGGAGAACTCATCGTAAAAGAGCGGATTGGTATAAGTACCATTCCCGTTGTCTGCCGTCCACGACTGTGCATGTGCTAAAGGTGAAAAGGTGAAAAGGTGAAAAAGTGAAACACCCATCACCAAACCCTTTACCTTTATTCTTATATTTATCATCATTCCTTAATTTTTTAATATTTCACTCTTTCACCTTTTCACTCTTTCACCTTTTCACCTTTATTCCAATGTCGGCCAGCCGTCAGGCGTCCAAGTGATGGGACATTGGATCAGGATCGAGGCACCCTGATGGGCGACGCTGTAGCCGTGACAGATGAAGATATCCTCACCATTGAAGGTGTAGGCCGCACAGTGCCCGGCAGCCTCGAAGGCTTTCTTGTCGCCCTTAAGGAACACCTTGCCGCCGCCATAGCGCATGTCGATGCCAGCAGGGTCGAGATAGGGACCGTCTACCGTCTTGCTGCGCCCCACGGCCACCTGATAGGTACTCTTGGAGCCCTGACAGCAATAGTCCCAACTGACGAAGAGATAGTACCATCCACCGTGTTTGAAGATAAACGGTGCCTCGATGGCGTTAGGTCCAGCATAGTCTGAGGTAGGATTCTTTGGTGGGTTTGGGTTGACGGGCAGCGCAGCCTTCGCGTCGGGGTCGCTGAGGTTATAGCGGCGCGCGATGGTGCGTGGCTTCTCGCCCTTGGCGATATGCATGGTCGTATCGAGGCGCACTAGCTGGATGCCGTCCCAGAAGGAGCCCCACACGAGCCAAGGCTGATCCTGGTCGTCGACGACGAAGTTCGGGTCGATGGCGTTCCAGTTGTCACGCTGCTCTCGCGAGGCAACGATACATCCCTCGTCCTCCCACACGGGGAAGTTGAGCGAGCGCTTCGAGAGCAGTCCGATGGCCGACCCGTTTTTGCCAAAGGTAGAACAACTGTATGCCAGCCACCACTTGCCGTGGTATTTGATCACGTCAGGAGCCCACACATGGAGGCGGAAGCCAGGCACGGAGTCCATCGTCCACTTGGGGATGACGTTCATCACGGGCTCTGCCTTCACCGTCCAGGTCTTGCGGTCCTTAGAGGTCATGTGCTGTATGCCCATGCCTGTGGCAAAGATATGATAGGTGCTGTCCTCGTAGGCCATCACGGGATCGTGCACCATGGGTGTGTCCGTCTCGAAGTCAGCGAGTCGCATGTGGCGCTGACCTATCACTGGCATAGAGACAAAGAGGGCTGCCAGCGACAACAATATCGTTTTCGCTTTCATTGGATTGTCTTTTTAAGTAAGGAAGGAAAAGGGGCGGGCTTCGCAAAGTCCGCCCCTTGATAAAGAAATTAACTAACTAATTAACTATGTAAAGTGAGGTCTGATTTTATTCAAACACAAGGTAACTGCCATCTACCGTGAAACGGAAGAAGAGGTCGTCCGGATCAATGGTGTTGATTCCGATATAGTCCTGAGTGTAGTCAACACCATCAGTACCATGCATCAGCACCTTGATATCAGCCGTTCCGTCACCGTTGTTGACAATCTGGGCAGAACACTTCGCGCCGTTCATGGCAGCAAGCCATGTGGCCCAGTCGCCCTGAGAACCTATGGTCACCAAACCGGGATTGCCATCATAGCCGGCACCCCAGCCCCAGTTATCAGCACGGACCACGGCATATTCCTGGCTGACTTCAGCACGGTTCAGGATGATCACGAAGTTATTCCAGTTACCAGCACCAGAGGTGTAGTTGGTGAAGTTGACGGTACACACCTGATGTGCCTTTACCTGCACATTAGGAGTAAACGCCGTCCACCAAGGCGTAGTGCAATCAGGAGTTCCGAGTTCTGTATCAAATACCAGATGGCAAGCATCAACAGTGAAGCGGAAGTACATGTCGTCGGGATCAATAGTGCTGATGCCACTATACTCCTGTACATATTCAACACCGTTATTACCAATCATCACAGCCTTGATGTCAGCAGAGCCATCACCATTGTTGGTGATATAAGCGGTAACCTTAGCACCATCCATGGAAGCGCGCCAGAGATCCCAGTCGCCCTGAGTGCCATTGGTCTTCAGATTTGGATTGCCGTCATAGCCAGCGCCCCAGCCCCAGTTGTCGGCACGGACCACTGCATATTCCTGGCTGACGTCAGCCTTGTTCAGCACAATCACGAAGTTATTCCAGTTGTTTTCACCATTCGTGTAATTGGTGAAGTGGACAACCTTCGTCTCCTTCGGGTCAACCTTGATGTTCTCTGTATGAACAGTCCACCAAGCCTGGCTGTTATCCTCAGCGCCGAGAATAATCGGGTTCGGAACAACGACAGTCTCCGTAAATGCAGAGAGTTCGTTCACCACGCTGAAGGCCTTAACGGCAGCCACAGGATTTTCGCAAGCAGCGCCCTTGAAGGTCTTGTTATACATAGCCACCAGCGTCTTCTGTCCCAGTTCATCGATATCGGGGATAGCCTGGAAAGTCAGATCCTCTGCTGTTACAGCCTTCACGACACCCTGTTCGAAATAGACGACACCAGTCACGTTGGCAACAGCCTCTTCCAATGTGGTACCGACGAGCACCTCACTGGGCACACCAGAAATCTCCATCGACAGAGGCTGCTTGTCCTCCTTAGAGGTATAGCCTCCGATAGGCTCGATAGTGGAACCAATGAAACTGACCAGAGAGCCCTCAATACCGACGCGGCAAGCCAGATCTGCCTCCGAACCTGTCGATGGGAAGGAACTTGTCTGGGTGTAGGTCTTTGTCAGATTGCCGTTGGTCATCTCGATGTAGAGACCACCGTTCGAACGGTCAACAGTCAGGGTGATTTTTCCGTTCATCTTCTGAACAGAGGCATCGATATCGTCAGCGCCAGAAGAGTTTTGGAAACTGCCGCCTACCAGACTTCTGTCAATCTCCTCACCTGTCGTATTCCATTCAGAGTTCTTGGTCGGGTCGTTATCGAAACGGATGACACCATACTCAGCACCTACATCAGGACCACCAGTCCAGTCATTCAGTACAACGTAGAAGTTCTTGTAATATTTGTTGTCGGGGTTCACCGTCAGGTTGAACTGTGCCTGCCATTTCTCACCAGCAGGTATGACATAAGTCTTACCCAGTGTCCAGAAGCCTGAGGACAGATCCTCTGCTCCGATGTTATATACATCTTCATGAAGACCTTCAATCTCTTCTTCTTCGCCACTCTGATTCTTTGAAGCAGCGATGGAGTCTATCTTTTCCGACATCCAGTCTGGGCCGTTGATTGTGAACAGGTCACCGCCCTCACAACTCGTCAGAGCCAATAGCCCTAAGGCTGCAGAGCAGATGACTGTTGATATTTTATTGTATTTCATAACCTAAAATTCTTAAATTATTTCATTTTTTCACTTATTCGCTTTTTCACCTATTCAACGCCTTAGAGGTTGACTACAGGGTGAACTGGTCCATACAGCGAGCCAGCATTGCTCGTACTGTTATTGGCTGAGTTGCCCACCAGTTTGGGGTTATCGTTAAGTGTTCCCTGGAAGATGGGGAAGAACTCATGACCATTGATCCATGTGTCGAAAGAACTCTTGCTGCAAATGGTGTAGTCAACAGCATCCTTCGGAGTATAGTCGATAAGACCTGCTGCATAGTCAGCCTTGGTCCAGAAATCGACAGCCGCATGCTCCTTCATCTGCTGCAGGCGGCCATTGTCATAGAAGAAGCCCCAGCGGATGAGGTCGAAGCCACGGCCGAACTCACAGCCGAACTCCTTCGGACGCTCCACATTGGCAATCTGCTCAAAGAGTTTGTCGGCAGAATCGAAATCAGCCAACTTCAGGTCAGCCAGACCAGCACGCTCACGCACCTGATTGATCCAGTCGATAGCCTGCTGTGTAGGACCGTTCACCTCGTTCTCGCACTCTGCAGCACGGAGAAGCACGTCGGAATAGCGCATCATGCGCAAGTTGATACCGCAACGCATACCTGTCACCACCTTGTCATAGAGACCTGTGCGGAGGTTCGTATGCTTAGCCACGGGCAGACCACCGTTGTTATTGTTGGTCACGACAGGAATGTTCTTGTTTGTCCAGTCGTCAGTCATCTTGATGGTATAGATCCTGTTACCATACTCAAAGCCATCCCACTCAGGCTCATAGGTACCGATAGTCCAGTAGAGGCGCGGGTCGAGCGATCCCTTCGTGGTGCGCTCTGCCTTGAACAGATTGTAAAGCCAGGGAGAAGCAGAAAGGTCTGCCCAACCACCGCAGTCGCCAGGAGCGAAGTTACTCTCGACAGCAGAACCCTGAGTAGCATTCTTGCTGGTGTTCACAGGTGTCCATTCGTCGACTGTGCCCTGAGATCCGTAGTCAAGGAGTTGAATCTCAAAAAGGCTCTCTGCATTATTCTCAAAAGCAGAACCCTCACGGAAGTTGTCGCCATAATTGGCCATCAGTTTATAAGTGCCATACTTGCCACCGATAATATCCTTCAGGACCGTGAGAGCCTCACTATACTTGTGGCGCATCATCAGAGCACGGGCATAGTAACCAGCAGCAGCACCACTGGTGGCACGGCCTTGGGCCCACTGACCGCCAAGGTCACGAGAGGGCAGGAGCACCATTGCCTCAGAGAAGTCTTTCTCCACCTGATCCCAGACCTCATCATAGGTGCTGTTAGCAACATACATGGTCTCCAGAGACTCATAGATGCTATAGTCTGTGATAATCATAGGATTCTGATAATATCCGGCGAGCATATAGTAAGACAAGCCGCGAAGGAACAGAGCCTGGCCTAAAAGACGGTCCTCTGCATCTGTCAGTCCTTCTTGTTTATTTTCCAATTCGTTGGTCACGAAGTTACATGCCCTGATGGTGTAGAACCAGTCACGCCAAGGCCATTGGCATCCGATTTCATCAGTGAAGGGCGCGTTGAAGTCATCGTATGGCATGTACCATATCTGAGATGAATTCCACACCTCGTCACCACGACAGACATCAAGCATATAGCCTACACGTCCGTAGGTTCCTTCCATACGGATGTGATTATAACAAGCGATGACAGCCTCTTCCAGGTCAGCGACATTATGGCCGAAAATCTCTGCTGTCGGCTGGTTGGGGTTCGTCACATCCAACTTGCTGTCGCACGATGTGAGCGCACCAAGGCCTAAAACCAGCGCTAAGGAAATTTTATGTAGTTTCATATCTTTTGTATTTTAAAATTAGAATGTGAAGTTGATACCAGCCATGAAGCTTCTTGGGGTAGGATATGAGCAGTAGTTGAAGCCCGGTGTGAACGTACCGCCGGCAAAGTCTACATTATATCCATGATACTTCGTGAAGGTGTAGAGATTCTGGGCAGACACATAGATGCGGACACCCGATACATAGTCGGCGAACCACTTGTTGGGCAGGTTACAGCCAAGTTCCACGTTGGCAATCTTCCAGTATGCTGCGTTCTGGATCTTACGGTCGCTGAACAGGTCGTTCCAAGCCAGCGAACCGCCATTAGCCAGATACGTACGGGGAACGTCGGCCACATATTTAATGACATTACCATTCTGGTCGTATTCCGAACCCACATTGGCACCAAGAATGCTTACGTCCTTGTTGCCATAGCCGTAGCAGGAGTTCAGAGCGTTGTACAGATCGTCAGTCACATGATAGCCGAGAGCACCATAGGTAGAGATACTCAGGTCGAAGATGCCATACTCCAGATGTGCGCTCAGACCGAAGTTGACACTGGGAAGGCCACTTCCGAGCACTGTCTGGTCATCGGAATTGATCTGACCGTCGCCATTGACATCACGATAGTAGCAGTCACCGACGTTTGCACCAGGCTGATACTCGCTGAAGCCCTTAGACTGTGCCATGGCATTCAGTTCGGCCAACTGTTCCTTCGTACGGATAATGCCCTGATAGTCCCATCCATAGAACTTACCAGCCTCTTCACCCACCTGAGTGATGTAAGCACCTGTGATATATCTCTCCTCGCCAAAGCCAAGCGAAGTCACTTTGTTCTTCAGCGTACTCAGGTTGGCACTGATTTCGTGCTTCAGGGCATGGTCGTGGTTGCGATAGGTAACAGAGAACTCAAGACCGCTGTTCTCCAGAGAGGCTGCATTCATGGTGACCGTGGTGTTGGCTACACCAGCGCTTGCAGGCACAGGCACGCTATACAGAAGGTCCTCAGACTTATTCTTATACCACTCTGCAGTGAACTCAATACGATTGTTGAAGAAAGCCAGGTCGAGACCAATGTTATAAGTCTTTCTCTTCTCCCAAGACAGACTTGTATAAGTGTAATTATGAACGGCAGAACCATAGACGGCGCTATTGGCAAAACTATACGACATGTTCTTACGGTCCATCACCGTCTGAGTAGCATAGTCAGCCACAGAAGCCTCATTACCGAGTTCACCATAACTGGCGCGCAGTTTGAACATATTGACAATGTTACGGTCGATGGGGAAGAACTTTTCCTTGTCGAAACGCCAACCTAAAGAAATAGACTTGAAGGTGTCCCAACGGCTGTCAGGAGACAGACGGGAACTACCGTCACGACGGATAATACCAGAAATCAGGTATTTGCCATCGTAGTCGTAGTTCAGACGAGCGAGGTATGAAGCGATGGTATGCTTATATTCCGAACTGCTGGCATCTCTTGTGGCAGCATTCTGGAACTGCAGATAGTAAGGCTCCGTAAACTCTGTGCCCGTAACAGTCAGGAAACTGGAGTTCTCCTGCTGGAAGGTCTGGCCGACCACGAGGTTCACATGATGGAGTCCCATCGTGCCGTCATAGGTCAGCGTATTCTCTATCAGTGCATCCGTATATTTGTTGTGATTGTCTACGAGCGTCTCATTTTCCTTGGCCTGATACACACGGTTACTCTGAATCCATGCAGGATTCCACATACGTCCCTTTACATTGGTCGTGCTATAAGAAAGATTCAGTTTATAAGACAAACTGTGATTCTTACTCTCAACACCGATCATCTTCAGAAGATCAACATCTGCAGAAGCCGTTCCCACGAAACGGTCTACGATCGTGTTACGGGTCAGCATATTATTGTAGAACAACGGGTTTCTAGCCGAGATATCGCCATGAATTGTATCATAATACACGCCATAACCCATGGCATCATGATTATAGGCGCTTGCAGCACCCACCACATCGTCGAGCACCCATGTGCTTTCATCGTAAGCCTTGATGGTCGGCTGAATCAGCAGCGCATTGTAGATCACAGGGTCATTGGCACCATACAGTCCCTGCACATACGAGGCATCCGTATTGGCACGAGCCATACCGTCCTGATCTGAGTGAGAGTATACGAAACTGGTGCGGAACTTGATGAACTTCGTATCCATCGTATTATTCACACGTGCGGTATAACGCTCAAAGTTAGGACCTGCACCCTCTAAAGTACCCTTCTGTTTGAAATAGTCCAAACTAATATTATAGGTATTATGAGCACCACCGCCACTCAGATTGACGCTGTGGTTCTGACGGATACCCGTCTTGAACACCTCGCCCAGCCAGTCGGTGTCGGTATTATCGAAGAAACGATAAACGCCGTCCTCTCCCTTTGAGTAACCACCAGGCAGTGGCGTCGCAGAATTGAAGGCAGCCTGACCCAGATAGTTACTGTACTGAGACGCATTCATCACGTCGTAGACACCCTTCTGAATCTGGTCTACACCAAAGTAGCCCTTATAGTCGACCTTCAAAGGCTGGTCTTTCTTACCGCCCTTCGTTGTGATGATCACCACACCGTTAGCAGCACGAGAACCGTAGATAGCACCTGCAGAAGCGTCCTTCAGCACCTGAATGGTTTCGATGTCATTCGGAGAGAAGTCGCGGATAGACGTACCCATGGGTACACCATCAATCACATACAGAGGAGCCTGGTTACCATTCAGTGTACCAATACCACGGATACGAACCGTAGGATCGGCACCAGGCTGACCGTCAGAAGTGATAGACACACCAGCCACCTTACCTTCGAGCATCGAGGAGATGTTGGAGTGAGACACGCGCTTCAGTTCATCAGCGTTCACAATAGACACAGAACCCGTCAGGTCGGCCTTCTTCTGAACACCATAACCCACGACGACTACTTGCTCAAGCATCATTGCGTCGCTCTCCATCTGAATCTGCTCAATAATGGCACGACCGCGGACAGCGATCTCGCGATCCTTGTAACCTACATAACTCACGACAAGCGTGCCGTTAGCAGGAGCGTCGATAGAGAAATTACCGTCAAAGTCGGTAATCACACCCGTCTGTGCGTTCTTTACCTTTACGGTCGCACCAATGAGGGCTTCTCCATCCTGATCCACAACCTGACCGCTGACCTTGATGGTCTGGTCCTGCTGCACTGATGCGTTTGCCTCCACTGGACAGACGGTCAGTCCACCCAGAACGCCGAGACTTAGCATCACAGAAAATACTAGTTGTTTTCTCATTGTTAATTGATTTTAGTTTGAAAAAAAATTATTTTATATTAGTGAATTATGCCGCAAAATTACATAAATTTGACTTAAATCAAGTGGACGAAACGATTTTTTGGGTGGACAAAACGATTTTAGTGTCTAAAACGCTCAATTTTTACACTTTTCATCCTCTTATCACACTATCGAGGCACAAAAAGCCGAGAACTATGGCTGAGGCGCCTCGTCAGCCCTTGCCTGTAATAATTGTTAATTCTTCGTCGTGATTTGTAAGATGTTAGGAAAAAGCAGTACCTTTGCAAACATGTACTCGACGAAGAGACGACATATCGCATCGTGGTTGTTATTGGCAGTGTTTGTGCCAATACTATTCTTTTCGTCTCTTCATGTGCATGAGGGAAGTGTATTGCAGACCGAAACGGAATGCACTGGCTGCATGCATAACAGTTGCCATGGTCACTTGACACAAACAGCATTATGGACGCACGAATGTGTGTTGTGTCAGTTTCTGACACTCATCATGCTGGCAGCAACTGCGACAGCAGTAACAGTATATATTCATGTATGTAAAACCAATCTTGCCCAGCCCCTGTACGGCTATCATGCCGGCAACTGTGGCATCATCGTCACACGAGGGCCGCCGACGGTCTGACCCCCGCAGTTTTTTACACACCTATTTATATACATACTAATTCATAACACAGAATGAAAACCAGATATATCATTCTGCCATTATTGTGTATCTGCACAACGATGGCAGCCCAAGAAAGTATAAAGACGCACCGCCATACAGAGCACTCGACACACGAACACCTCGACAGCACGGATGGACATCTCGACAGCACGGATGGACATCTCGACAGCACGGATGGACATCTCGACAGCACGGATGTCTTCTTCCGCCATCTGAATCTGAACGAAATAATGGTGACGGGCGTTACAGGCGACACAAAACTGAAGCACGCTACAGCCCCCGTAAGCATCGTAACACCCCAGATACTCAGGGCTACGGCCTCGACCAACATCATCGATGCCATCAGCCATCAGCCTGGCATCAGTCAACTGACGACAGGTGGCAGCATCTCGAAGCCCATTATCCGAGGCCTGGGTTACAACCGCGTGGTAGTGATGAGTGAAGGCGTGCGACAGGAGGGTCAGCAATGGGGCGACGAGCATGGTGTGGAAGTTGACGGCAGTAGCGTGGGCTCAGTGGAAATCCTGAAAGGACCCGCCTCACTGATGTATGGATCGGATGCGATGGCTGGCGTGGTGATCCTCCATGCACAGCCAACACCCGCAGAAGGCGAGATACGTGCAAACGTAAGTTCGGAGTATCAGACCAACAACGGCCTCTTCGGATACCACCTGTCGATGGCAGGCCATCAAAAAGGCTTTGTGTGGGATGCCCACTATAGCGACAAGATGGCCCATGCATATAAGAACAAGTACGACGGCTACGTGCCAGGCTCACAGTTTCGTGAACGTGCCGGCAGGCTGATGCTGGGAGTGAATAAGGCGTGGGGCCATTCGAGGCTGGCCTGGACGGCCTATCACCTGACGCCAGGTATCATAGAAGGAGAACGCGATCCGGAGACTGGCGAACTGGAGCATGAAGAGGGATTCACCGGCCATGGCTATGGTAAGTCGCTACCCTTCCAACAAGTGAAACATTACAAACTGGTCTGGGATAATTCTTTGAACCTCTCATCGGGCTATCTGAAAGCCATCATAGGCTATCAGCAGAACCGCCGTCAGGAGTTCGAGGAATCATCAGACGAATATGAGTTATATTTCAAACTGCACACACTCACATACGATCTGCGCTATGTGACTAACGAATGGGATGGTTGGAAGTTGTCTGCTGGCGTAGGCGGCATGTATCAGAAGTCGGACAATGAGGGTGAGGAATATCTGATTCCCGACTACCGGCTCTTCGACTTCGGCATCTATGCCACAGCCACGAAAGCCATAGGCGGACGATGGACACTGAACGGCGGTGTTCGCTATGACCACCGCAGGCTTCATGGCAACGAGTTAATGGAAGACGACGAGATGCGATTTACAGATTTCTCGCGCCACTTCAACGGCCTGACGGGTAGCATCGGCGCGGTCTGCAATATCAATGAGCAATTCAACCTACGACTGAACCTTGCACGTGGCTTCCGCACACCAAACATGAGTGAACTGGCTTCGAATGGTGTTCATGAGGGCTCTGTCCGTTATGAGTTAGGCAACCAGCAGTTGAAGGCTGAGTATAGCCTGCAGGCAGACCTCGGCCTCGACTATACCTCGAGATATGTTTCTGCCCAGGTGGCACTCTTTGCCAACCGCATCGACAACTACATCTTCACCCATCGACTGAGCCAGGAGATCGAAGAGGGATATCTGACCTATGCCTATACGCAGGGCGATGCCAGACTGCTAGGCTTCGAGGCGGGTGTTGACTTCCACCCCATCCATTCCGTCCATTTCTCAAACACCTTCTCGTATGTCGATGCACAACTGATGCATGCCAGCGAGGACACAAAGTACCTCCCGTTTACGCCCGCCCCCCACTGGACGTCGGAACTGAAATGGGAACTCTTCCACCACTCACACACCACCATCAATCATCGCCATTCGACAGATGCCGTCCACCGCTCGCTACTCAACAACCTATATGTGGCTGTCGGCCTGGACTGCTACCTGAAACAGACGCACATCTACAGGGCTGACGACACAGAAACCGAGACCCCAGGCTATGCGCTGCTCAGTCTCTCAGCAGGAACCGACATTCAGGTAAAAGGCAGGAAGGTGGCCGAACTATACGTTACGGCCGACAACCTGCTTGACAAGGCCTACCAGAACCACTTGAGCAGACTGAAATATGCAGACGAGAATACAGTCACTGGCCGTCGTGGAGTCTTCAACATGGGACGTAACATCACCTTCAAACTGGTGATACCGATACAGATAATCCCATAAGACATCACACGCACAATTCCTAATAATTCTCAAAATTTGCAAGCATATTGCAAGTTTTGAGAACTATTTATTTAATTTTGTACTCACATTTATGAAGAAAACGCCATCAATGATATGACAACAGCATTAATGATAGGACTGCTGATTCCATTGCTGGGCACGATGCTCGGCTCTGCCTTTGTCTTTCTGATAAAGGACGAGATGTCGGTGCGACTGCAGAAGTCGCTGTTGGGTTTTGCGTCAGGGGTCATGGTGGCGGCATCGGTATGGTCGTTGCTGATTCCTTCGATGGAGATGGAGGTTGGCAAAGGGGCATGGTCAGTCATGCCCGCTGCCATAGGTTTTCTGTCGGGTATGGGATTCCTCCTGCTGATCGACGAACTGACCCCTCACCTGCATATCGGCACCGACAAGCCCGAGGGTATGCGGTCGCACCTTTCCAAGACTGCCATGCTGGCGCTTGCCGTCACCATCCACAACCTGCCAGAAGGAATGGCTGTCGGCGTGGTCTTCGCAGGAGCCGACAGTGGCGTAACAAACATCTCACTGGCTGGTGCCGTCGCCGTGTCACTGGGTATTGCCATTCAGAACATTCCCGAGGGGGCCATCATCTCCATGCCGATGCGAGCCGCAGGCAACAGTCGTTGGCGCTCGTTTACGATTGGATCGCTGAGTGGAGCCGTTGAACCCATTGGTGCGGTCGCTGTCCTGCTGCTGGCTTCATTGCTTATGCCCATTCTCCCCTATATGCTGGCTTTTGCTGCAGGGGCCATGATCTATGTGGTGGTGGAGGAACTGATTCCCGAAGCCTCCAACGGTCAGCATTCGAACCTCAGCACCGTCGGCTTTGCCATTGGCTTCGTCCTCATGATGGTACTCGACGTCGTAATGGGATAGTCAGGAAGTGAAACGAATCATGAAACTTTGAACGAACAACAAAAAAGAAACATTACAATATGAAGATCATAGACGAACAACTTATCAGTGGCGTGGCGGAAGAAGCCAAGAAGTCACCACGCCTGAGGATGAACTACAATTTCCATCAGAGCCTGGATGAGAAATGCCATCGTTTTCTCAATGCCATGGAACCTGGAACATTCATTCCCGTACATCACCATCCAGACAAGGATGAGACCTTTGTGATTCTGAAGGGAAGGGTCAGGGTAACAACCTACGATGACAAAGGCGGGATTCTGGCTACTTGCGTGATCTCACAGGATAGCGGCACGTATGGCGTGGATATCCCCAAAAATGTTTGGCACGGATTAGAGTGCCTAGAGCCCAGTGTACTCTTGGAATGCAAGGCCGGCCCCTTCGTGGAACATCAGGTCGACGGCATCCTGGAGATCAAGAGTGGAAAAGACCTTTTCCTGGCCGGCGGTTGTTTCTGGGGAACAGAACATTACTTCAAGCAGATTGATGGAGTGCTGGAGACAGCGGTTGGATTTGCTAACGGACACACGGCAGACCCAACGTATCAAGAAGTCTATACCGACACGACAGGATATGCCGAGACCGTACATATCAAGTATAATCCTGATGTCGTGAGCCTTGAATTCCTGTTGCAGATGTTCTTCAAGGCCATCGACCCGACAAGCCTGAACAAGCAAGGGCATGACGAGGGTACCCGCTATCGCACTGGCGTCTATTACACCGACGCCGAGGACTTGCCCGTTATCGAGAGAGTGTTCGCCAAAGAACAGCAACTCTACGACCAGCCCTTGGTCGTAGAGAAACTGCCATTGGAGAATTTCTATACTGCTGAAGAGTACCACCAGAACTATCTCGACAAGAACCCCACGGGCTATTGTCATCTGCCCCAGTCACTCTTTGAGTTTGCGAAACACGCTAAAGATTCAGCATCTTTGCGATGATCAGTCCGTGCTGATGGCCACGATGGCATCACCTCTGTCGAAAGCGGCCTTGATATCCTTTCCGCCCTTTTGCACCTTGCAGAGCGAGATATCGTCACCCAGGACTTCACGGACTCGGACACGCCCGATCTGTTTGCGAGTCTCACGCCCAGCAACCTGTCCGACGACAAAGACATCAAAATGGATATCCTCGCCGATGAACCTGCTGCCCACGTCGATGTACAGTTCCTTGGTCTTGTCTTTCTTCTCTGTGCCACGCTCGATGATGTTGGCCCGGATGGGATAGCACTCGTTGTAATATTCGTAGATGTTATTGGCCAGTTCGCTCAGTGCCGTGCGGATGGCCTCGTCGGCAGAGTTGGCCAGCGAGTATTCCGAGCAGCGGCCGGAGATGGCGCTGGTGGTGATTTCGCCCGTCTTCAAGTTCTTGAAGTTGAGGGCCACAGTAGCCACAGCACCATAATAGGTCTTCGTCTCCGTGTACTCACGTCCTTTGCTGTCCTTACGGTCGTAGTGCTTCAGTTTGCGCGAGGCCGCAATATCCGTCAGGGTGGCGGTCACCAGGTATTTGGCGTCCTCAGCCTCACTGTCGTCAACCACCTTTAGACGACGGACATGCGTCAGACCGGCTCTTACCTTTTGACTGGCCAGGGGGATGTACTCTTCGTTGTTGACGTCGGTCACACGGCCTTCAGCCACGTCGGCAATCACGCCAAGCACTTTGCCTACCGTCACTTTCTTCTTCACCTCGTTCTTTTCGTAGGTGATGTCGCCCAACTGAACCTTGTAAATGGGATTCAGTCCGTTGTTTTGTGCCCATACGGCCGCAGCCATCAGCCATACCGTCAGCACCATCCATTGTCTTTTTGTCATGAGGATACTTTTCTTCATACTCTAAAGTTCTTATTCTTCTTTTAAAATCTCAAATACTTAAAAATCAAATATTCCTTTGCAAAGATAGTCATATTGTTTGAAAATACATCCAATTAATACCAAAAATCTCAAAAAAAGATTGCTCCCAGGCCATTCTGTGTCCTTAAAGGGTATTTTTCGCTATCAGGGGCAGACAGTCTGACGAGCCTCCCACGAGGAAGGTCATGGCGCCAGGCTCCAGCATCCAGGTCTGGGCGGACTCGTCCCAGTGGCAGAGTTCTGTACGACGCACTGGGATCGTGACGGTCTTGCGCTCGCCAGCCTTCAAGGCGACACGCAGGAAGCCCTTGAGTTCTTTGGCAGGACGCTCGATACGGGAGGAGGGACGTGACACATACACCTGAGCCACCTCTTCGGCGTCGACGGTGGAGGTGTTGCTGAGCACAAATCGCACGTCGAAACCTTCTGCCGTCGGCTGTACCTGCAGGTCGCTGTATTGGAACGTGGCGTAAGAGAGGCCGAATCCGAAGGGATAGGCCACCGAAGCCTGCTTGCTGTCGTACCAACGATAGCCGACCAGACTCTCCTCCGCATAGTTGGCGATGAGTTCCTGGCGACGGTTGTTTCTGCGGTTCTGGGTGAGGTCGACGAAGATGTCACCCTGGGCGTTGTCTTTGAGGTTCTGAGGATAAGAGCCTGTGGCATAGGCTGGTACATCTTCCAGACGCTTGGGCCACGTCATTGGCAACTTGCCCGACGGCGAGACCTTACCTGTGAGCACCTCTGCCAGAGCCTGGCCACCCATGGAGCCATTGAACCAAGAGGCCAACAGGGCTGCGGACACATCGTTGACTGTACTGATATCCACCTGTCCGCCAGACACGATGACGGTCACCAGACGCTTATTGGCTTTCGCCAGCGCAACGGCCAACTCGTCCTGTCCTGAGGGCAAGGTGATGCTCTTACGGTCGGAACCTTCTGTTTCCACTTCACGGTTGTCGCCAGCGAAGAAGATGACAAGGTCGGCACCCTTGGCAACCTTCACGGCCTGAGCCAGAAGCCGGCGGTCGGCAGGCTGCTGAGGGCTCATACGCTTGCTGCGGCTCTCGCGGTCGAAACTCTTATAACCCTGGGCATAGACAATCTGCACGCTGTTGCCGAGGGCGGCCTGCAGTCCTTCCAGCGGTGTGATCTCACAACGTGTCTTCACGCCGGCACCCACACCGCCGAGGGCCATCCTGGTAACGGCATTCTCGCCGATGACGGCTATCCTCTTCACGCGCTTCGTGTCTATCGGCAACAGTCTTTCCTCATTATTTTTATATCTGAGAGGCTCATTCTTCAGCAGTACGATGCTCCGTCTGGCTACCTCCAGGGCCGTCGTCATCTCCTCAGGATTGCCTACTGGCCGACTGTTGGCGACTTCCTTGGCTATCGGCTTCACCGTCAGTCGGACACGCAGAATCTCACGCACCCGCTGGTCGATGACGGCCTCGCTCACCCTGCCCGCCTTGACGGAGTCGAGCAGAGCCTGACCCATAAAGCGGCTGCCAGGCATCTCGACATTCATACCTGCTGTGACGGGGTCGACGGTGGAGTGAACGCCACCCCAGTCGCTGATGACCATCCCGGGGAATCCCCATTGCTGGCGCAGAATGGTGGTGAGCAGATGCTCATTCTCCGAGCACCAGCGCCCGTTTACCTTATTATAGGCTGCCATCACGCCCCAGGCATCGGCCTCGCGGACGGCCATCTCGAAGGGCCGCAGATAGATCTCATGCATGGCGCGGTCGGAGATCCTGACATCCACGAAGCCGCGATAGTCCTCCTGATTGTTCAGGGCATAGTGCTTCAGGCAGACCGCCGTGCCGTCGTCCTGCGCTCCTTTAGTGTAAGCCACCGCCAGCATACCGCTGAGCAGCGGATCCTCGCTAAGATATTCGTAGGTACGGCCTCCCGTTGGGATGCGCTGTATGTTGATGGCCGGCCCCAGGATCATGTCCTTGCCGCGCAGTCGTGCCTCACGGCTCATGCCCCGTCCGTAGGCATAGGCCCAGTCGGTGCTCCACGTGGCAGCCAGGGCCGAGCCTGTTGGGAAGAACGTGGCGGAGTCGGTAGTCAGATGGGCGGAGTTCCACGAATGGGGTTCCATCTCCTCGCGGATGCCGAAGGGGCCGTCGGCATATTCCACATCGGCAATGCCGAGCCGGGGGATGCCTGCTGAGGAGAACATGTTCTTGCCGTGCAGCATGTCGATCTTTTCTTCGAGCGTCATCTGCCGGATCAAGTTGTCGATCTCTGCCTCATGGCCGAGCAGTTTGCTCGTCTGGGCCTGTGCCTGTGCAGTGGTGGAAGAGAGAACAACGACCGCGATGGCGAATAGTTTAAGTCTTTTCTTTATCATAAAATAGTTTTAGTTTATGCTTTTGTAGCAAATATGTTTTAGGGCATCTTTCGATACACGCCACAAAGATAGTGCTTCTCTTCGTATTTTGTGCAAAATGGGTGAGTTTTTTGCCAATGTTTATGGAGTTTTAACGCATAGGCATGGTTGGTTTGACGGGTTTTGTTGGGTCGCAAGTGGCTACTTAAACAATTATAGATTTATCTGCTGTTGCTCTTGTTTGTTCGTTTTTTCATCCAACTTTATAATAAAATAAGGTGTTTTCTTCCAGATCAGGTCTATTAGTTACCTTACGCACATATTCATTTATCAGATGGCCCCAGTCTTTAGGTTGCATGCTGGCGTATCGTTCTCCAAATAGACCTATACAGACAGATGTGATATTCTTCATCATCGTACCGCCATCCATCTCCATCATGTTATGAATTAGGCGACGAACATCACCATCGAGGTTAACATCCTTCAGCATGGTTGCATCTGATTGGAAGCGGACAGATGCTGCTTTCTGCCTTTGTTTCCTGTTCAAGACGGTTGGCTTAACTTTAGCCTCCTCCACTTTGGAAAGTATTTCTTTTAGTTCCTCAATGGTATATGGTGGATCTTTCCTATGAAGCATATAGTGACAATTAGGACATACAGGAACCAAATCCCTCTCAACATTCAGTTCGTATTCCTTTCCAATCGTTGATATTGGTGTAAGATGATGCACATGGATAAAGTTCTTACCAATCTCCCCATAGGTTGCTTCAAAATCACGTCCGCATACCAAACATTGATAACCTTTCTTCGCTACGCACTCCCTTCGAGCCTTTTGATTACGCTCATATTTATTGGCCTTCACAGTAACCAATGCACCCTCATAGAGTTTCTCGTCATCCTCAGGATAGTCCACATCATACACATCTTCATTCACCATCTGATGGGGATGCAACAGAAAATCAATTAACCCTTCATCCTTACATTCCCTGACACTTCTCGGAATACCCTCATAGCCATGTTCATGCAGATGATGCAACGACAAGATGTCATCCGTATATTCTTCAAGCAATTTGAATCTGGCATAGAAGGATGTGATATTTCCGTAATACTGTACTTTATCTGTCCAGAAAGGTTCCTGTTCAAATGCTTCATCAAAGATCATCTTCACTTTAATGACCTCCATCTTGTAATGGATGCGCTTCTCGGGAATCGTTTTGTAGATGAATACGATGTCCCCAACTGAGAACTTATCAGTCCTCCAGTCTGCCATTCCGTCTTGTGCTGCAATAGCATCGCCAATACGGAAGGTACTGTCATTACTTGGGACTATCCAATACTTCATACTAATCCATTGTCAAAACCTTTGTTGATTCCTCGCCAAACTGAGAGACGACACGCACAGCAATCTTCTTGCCCTGCTCGTAGGGGATTGGCTCACTCTTAAAGTCATAGAGCGTATCCCAAATCTCATCGTTGAATTCCAGACGGAGGGTGCGCTCGGCCTTTTTCTTGGCCAGGTCTTTGGCAACCGTATCGAGACCTTTGCGCCAGGCTTTGAAGTCATCCTTACTGCCACCACAGAAGTGGATGCTACGCACCTTAAAGAGACCACCCGTATAGTTGTCGTCCATCTCCCAATAGGCGATGTCATTCACATTTCGGGCTTTTACCTCATCTTGTATGGGGTCGTACATATCCATGCCGTTAATCTCTACATGACATTTGCCGTCGCCGTCATTCACCAAACTGATGTCTGGCTCACCGATGATGATAAACGAGCCAGCCTTTTTGTCTTTCTTCAGCAGACCGTCTTGCAGCAGGTCGTCGCTCATGCGAACCTTTGACACTTGGAACGTACCAAAGTTATAGTCTTTGTTTTCGCCACTCTCAATGCTGTCCTCAAACGAGAAGCCAAGAATCACGAGCCAGTTCGATTCGTCCAGATGCTGACGGAAGGCACGTACGGCTTCGTTCACAGCGTGTTTGCTGACAGTACCAAACTTGGGGCCAATCATAAAGAACACACAATGCTCTGTTCCGTCCTCCTGTTTATAATAGCCCTTTGCATTCAGATAAGGCTCATCCAGATGTTCCATCGAGTGCATCACGGCTTGTTGCTGCTTCACACCATTGCGAATACCATTAGCCTTCAGGTTGTTGAAGATGCGCTCCGTAAAGGCTGCATATTCGTCGTAGTCGTTCTGTTTGTCATTCAAACTCTCTGGCGAACTGACATCAAGGCTCTGCAAAGTCTCTACTGTAAACGGACCACTTACACGGATACGCTTCTTATCCTCTTCAGGTTGGTCATAAAGCGTTTCTTCATCAAAAGGCAAATCATTGGCCAAAGCCTTTAGTGTGATATGTGGCACTTTCTTATAGATAAAGCCTCTGCGGATATTGGGATTCTCGCTATCATCGTGAGTCTTGTAATAAGGGAAGAGTGCTGTCGTCAGTCGCTTCTTGGCGATATTCAATGCTATACGACTTGTGTCTATGGTAATCCATCTGCGTCCCCATTGCTCTGCAACATAGGCTGTTGTTCCGCTACCACAGGTCGGGTCGAGAACTAAGTCGCCAGGATCAGTGGTCATTAAAAGACAGCGCTGGATAGCCTTAGTGCCAGACTGAACAACATATACTTTAAAGTCGCCACCTGTAGTTGTGTCTTCCCACAAATTCGTAAGAACCATTGCAGGGAAATCCTCTAAATATCTAACATATGCAATAGTACCTTGAGCAGACGCTTCAATCCTTCGTTTCTTTATCAAACGTTCAATACCTGTTTTATTTGTTTTCCAAACATTTGAACCTTTGATTTTATATATCTTACCATTATATTCTATATCAAACCGTCCTATATCACCACCAGATTGTGATGTAAGTGAACTTGTTCGGTATATTTTGGAATTACAAGGTTTCATGTCATATCTGAATTTAGTTCTGTTTTGTTTTTCCCAATCGGATATAGACATTCGTGTCCCATCCTCAAGTTCAATTCTCTGATACATGTCTGCACCACCTTCATCAAATCCTTTGGGCAGGAACAATTTCCTGAATTTCATATTTGGTCTGTCTTTTGCATACCAAATTATATAGTCTGAAACAGATGGAGGAGCGAATAGTTCCCCAGGACTACCTGCACCAGATGTCTTTTTATATATAATTTGGCTTACAAAGTTCTCACTACCAAACACATCATCCATAATGTTTCTTACCAAATGTACATTCTCATCTGATATTTGGACAAAACAAGAGCCGCTTTCTGTTAGTAGTTCTCTAGCCATCACAAGCCTATCACGTAGGTATGATAGATAACTATGAATTCCCATTTCCCACGTATCGCGATAGGCCTTTATCATTTCTGGCTCTCCCGTCAATTCTGCATCTCTTGATTCATGAGCCATCTTGGGCTTATTTATCATGATTTGCCAATTTCCACCATAACGGATTCCATACGGTGGATCAAAGTAGATGCATTGCACTTGGCCTTTCATGCCCTCGCGATTCAGCAAGGAATTCATCACCAACAGGCTGTCACCTTGAATCAATCGGTTCTGCCAATTGTCACTATGCTTGTAGTAACCGGCCAATCGTTCCAGTTCATCCTCTTGTTCTTCCTCAAAATCGCCAAACAAGTCAAGTTGTAACTTGGCACTCTCGCTCTTATGCTCATGCAGTTCATAGAGGCTATCAATGATGGCCTCCGGACGGATGTCCTCATGTTTATACAGGCTTCGGATGTCTGTACGCAGTTGGGGCATATAGTCAGGATTGTCCTCATCATCATTCTTATACTTGTTGAGCCAATAGAGTTCCGGATCCCTGCCACGCTGGAATTCATGACGGAAGATGTCGTATTCACTCTGTTCTGGCATGCCACTAATAGCCATCTGTTCCTCTCCCTGATGGGCACTATCAGGAATGGCAGCACGCTTATCCTCGTGCTTGATGCTTGAAACAGGTCTGTTCTTATCGACTTTGTTCATTTTATCTCGTATTTATTTGTTTATTCAGAAAATATGCTTAACTTTGCAGCAAATTAAAGAGTTTTTATTATGACAGCAATGGAGTTGAATGCGGAGTTGTTCCGCGAACTGAGCATCATCGCCGATGATGAAGGGCTTATGAAGAAGGCCGTCAAGTATCTCAAGAAATTGTCTGCCAAAAAACAGACAATGGATGAGACTGAGTATATTATGTCATCGCCAAAAATGGTAGATATCCTCCGTGAAGGTGAAAAAGAAATCGCAGAGGGTAATTTCGAGACTATAGCCATTGATGACCTATGGAAGTAGTTCTTTTGAAACATGCCAGAGAGGACAGAGATTACTGGATTAAGACAGGCAATAAGCGCATTATGAAGCGCATTACAGAATTGTTGAAGGATATCGAGAAACATCCTTTTTCTGGTATCGGAAAGCCTGAGCCATTGAAGGGCGAAAACGGCAAATGGAGCCGCCGAATAACTGACGAACATCGTATGATTTATTCCGTCAGCAGTGGCTGTATTTATATTTTTGTATTTTCTCTCCGCTATCATTACTCCAAATAACGTAATATATCACTTTCCAACTGATCAATATCCCTTATTTCCAACAAGTCCCAAGTACCGTATGTTCTGAGGTTGTTGGCAGCAGGAATCCAATAGTCTTTCAGATAGTGGCGCTTGGCTTCTTTGTTTCCTGACTTGTCACCATCAAAGTCTTCACACTCCACAATGAGATTGATTCCCTTTACACGAACGATGAATGTAGGCTGATATTCCTTATTCTCATCACCAACGGTATAAGGAATGCGGAAACCGAGATAGGTATTCTTTACCCAACACTCTACACACTCCATCGCGTCGAGTGTCTTGGCTGCTATCTGCTGCCAACTGTTGTCTTCGGCTATCACGTAGTTGACATGACTCTTCTGTGTAGGATAGACAGTTTTGTTCGTGGGGCGATACACATGGATGGTACTGCCTTCTGGATTGTAGTAGTTGAGCACAGCAGAAATCTCTTCGTGGTCCTCGTTGGCTTTATGAACACCTTCCATGATGTTGTCAAGCACAGCCTTATAGTTCCAAAGCATCACCAAGCGTTTCTGCTCTGTGCTCCCATCGCCACCAACAATCTCCAGTTGCTCATTGTACCAGGTTTCAACAATCTGCTTGATGTCAGGGAACTTCTGGAACTGCTGACCATGCTCGCGACTGGTATAGTATTCGCGAATCATCAGATGGGCAAAGTAATAGATGACCTGCAAATCGCGCAGTTCCATATAGTCTGTCTTGAGCATCTTCTGATCACCATTCACTACGGTCTGCAAAACGGTTTCCGTAGGAATCTGATTGAAGTTGAGCTGGAATTTGGGAAGACCAGTAAAGTCTGCTTTCAGCGAACCCTCGATATTATCCGAACGATAGCCCGTAATGACAGGGAATCGTATCTCCATTTGATTGCGCTCGGGCAAAGCACGGATAATGGCCTTGGGCTTCTGAGGTTTCGTTACTACCGTATCACCACCTTTGAAGGTGTTGAATGGCACACCAATGATACGGGCGTATTCTGGTGGGAACTTGTAGGTGATGTTCTCCTTATTATATTTATAAAGGTCTTTGCGATCTATCTCTCGTCCCAGTTTGTCGTATGGAATCAAGTCATAACTCTGACGACGCAAGGCACGGCCCACTACTTGTTCGCACAACAACTGACTGCCAAAGGCACGGATGCCACAGACATGGGTAACGGTATTGGCGTCCCAACCTTCCGTCAGCATCGATACGCTGACCACACATTTGATGTCACCACCCAACTTGCCGGGCTTGCCGACGGTATTCACCACTTCTCGCAGGATGTCTGCATCCGTCAGATTATCAGCAGAACCAGCACCATGCTGATTGGCATATTCGTGACGGAATTCCTCAATCTCGTTGGCGTATGCTTTCTTAAATGCCTCGTCAATACGGGTTGATGCTTCATCAAGTGCAGAGGAATCTATCAACAGAGTTGGGAACTTCTCTTTGGGCAAGCCCATACCATCGTAGTTCGAAAACACATCGAAACGACCTTTGCGATAGCGAGGCTCACCATCTTCGTTGACACCATCCTGATAGCCGGCAATGTCGCGATAGACCTCATGTGAAACGGTTGTGTTATTGCAAACCACTATCAATACAGGCGGTGCTGTGTAGAGTGTACCCATGGCCTCGTATGCCTGGCGCAGACCTCTGTCGTAGTCCTCATAGTCTTTCACGAATTGCTCTAAGGCAGTATTCAGAAGCGTTGGAAGGTTAGGTGCCTGTACAGACAAGATGGATGTATCTACTTTATCTTCCTTATCTTTTTTCTTCTGAGCACGAATGCCACGTTTAGGCAGTTTGTCTTTGATACTTTCGTAGATGTTACGAAGCTTGGGTTCGTCCAAGTCTGTCGTATTGTCATAGGCTGGCAGAAAGGGAATCTTCACCAAACCACTCTCAATGGCATCCACTAATCCGAAATCGCTCACCACCCAAGGGAATAGGGAGTATTCCGGATAGCCGGATCCTTTTAAATAATAAGGTGTAGCAGAGAGGTCATAAACCTGCTGTAGTTTATAACCCAATAGCTTCATCTGGCGCAAACCTTCATACCAAACCATAGCGGCCTCGTTCTCTTGTTTCAGGTCACTCTTTTCGTCATCGGTCAGACTCTTGTCCTTGTTTTGTCTGGGCAGATAGCAATGGTGGGCTTCGTCGTTGATAACAACGATACGCTTGCCTTTCACGCCTTTTTCCAGAATACGACTCAGCATTACGCTATAGTCCTCTTTGTCTTTCTGAGTCACCAACTCTCCATCTACCCATTTCTGCTTGCCGTCAAGAGGCGAGGCATGCTTGCCTGAAAACACACGAGGCAGGAACTGTTGGTAATTGACAATGGTGATGCTGGCATTCAGTCCACCCAGTTCTTTTTCGAATTGAGGTGGTATCAGTCCACGCTGATGATAATAGTCTGTCCGCTCAAAGTTATTACTGCGCTGACTATAGTCTAACTGCAACACGGAAAGGCGGTCACGGATGGTGATACCTGGCGCACAAAGCAGGAAATGGTCTGCATAGTGGGTATCCATCGGATTGGCTCGCTTATTCAGGTAATTATAGAGAATCAGCATCGCCATCACCACCGTTTTACCTGTACCAGTCGCCATCTTGAAGGCTGTACGAGGCAGTACATAGGCATCATCTGTTGAAACAGTATGCCTGCGCTCACCCAACAAATTCAGAATGTAGTTTCCTGTATTGGGGTCGCGCTCTGCTATCTCGTTCAGCCAGACTGCTGTCTCTACGGCCTCACGCTGACAGAAGAACAAACGAAGGTTCGCCCTTCGCTCCTTGTTGTTAAACCAGAAGTCAAGCAATTCCTTGGTGATGCGAGAGGCTTTGGGATAGCCACCCTCACGCCATGCTTTTACCTCTTTACGGATGCCATTGATAAACTCGGCATTGGGATCAACCGATATAAAGTCTTCTTGCGAGAAGAAAGTCTTATCTCCTCGTTTCTTTGGCACGATATTCACGTCATAGCCGAATGGCCTTCGTCCGTTGATGACGGTGGCATAGTCTATGTTACCGTTCATATCGGTGTCGTAGTAATACTGCGGTTCCTCGTACGGATTGTTCAGTACGGGATTGTCGTTATTGGCTTGCATAAGCGTATCATCGTTTATGCGCTGCTCTCTAAAAAACAAAAGCATGACCAAGCACAAAAGAAACGTGGACGATTACTCATCCACATTCCAGGTGCTTGGTCATACCCTTCTAAGAAACAAGTAACGCCCACGCATAGCGTGAACGTCTGCATGTTTTACTTAGAAATCCTTTGCGACCAAGCTTTGGAATGTTCTGTAAACAGCAAACGCTATATTTTACCCTCGAAAGTCGCACCGCGCCGTCGCTACGGCTTGCGGCAAGCGGATGAAAGAGGGGCGACCCTCATCACGATCCGTGCCCTTGCGGTGTTCAAGTGCAAAGATACGAAGAATTATTGGAACGAGCAAGAAAAAGGCAAGAATCTTTTCAGAAACTTGCCAATGTGAATGATTTCGGATAGAGTTACTAGATCCGTTTCTTCAATTTCTCAGGATTCATCCGCATATCCCAGATGTCTACGATGCGAACTGTATCAGATGAAGGATAATAGACGTAAACCAACTTGAAGTTCTTCATCATGAGAGCACTCCTATATAAATGGCGCTTATTTAGGACAAATGGTTCCGGGGTATAGGACTCAGGATAGCGACGAAGTCTGGCTTCTATTTTGTTTACTCGGTTCATCCATCGTCGAGCCGTGGTTACACCAAACTCTTGCCGAGCATAAGCAATATGGTCTGCTAAAAGAATTTCCGCTTTTTTCTTCCAGATTATCTTAGCCATGGGAACATTTTGAGGAAATCTTTGTGCATTTGTTCCGAAGTAATCCATTTGTCCGGGTCTTCAAAACCTGCTTCCACCTCATCTAAATCTGCCTCAATCTCTGCCATGCGGGCTTCGAACACGTCAGGATCATCAGTATAGAATCCGAGTTTGCCCACGGGAATGCGATCAAGGAATTCATCTTCTTCATCCATTATGCCATTTGCATAGTCGATCGAAGTGGCAGCATAACCTGCTGCAGGCTCACAGACCTTGCCCACACCATTCTCTTCTTCTAATATAGGATATCTATTCTCTTCCATAGCCGGTTCCTTTTTATTGCCGCAAAGTTACAAAACTTTTCTGGAACGACAAAACGATTATCGATATTTCTCACCAAAGGGGACAGGATTGCTATCCCGACATTGCAAAATGAGGGGTGCGTTTGTAGTAATGCCTTCCAAGGGTCGTGCTGATGCCTTCTAACACTTGTGGAGATGCCTTGCACGAGTCATGGAGATGCTTAGTATACCTATATGGAAGGCATTCCTTACTGACGTGGAAGGCTTTACTCACTGTCGTGGAAGGCTTTACTTACTGTCGTGGAAGGCTTCAGAACGAGTGTTAGTAGGTATCCCTATGAGCGCAAAAACAATTATCTAATATTCAAATAAATAAATTGCGTATTCTCTTCCACTTCCACTAAATCGTTGGAAACTATAGTAGATAAAGGTTGTTTAGGCGGTGGAAGTAGAAATTCCTCTTCCACAATACTTCCACTAATATGAGGATAATTGGCTCAAATCAGCAAAAATAGCGACAGAAAGCAACCAGCAAGATTGCTATAAAACCCAGATTTTAATGTTCAAAACCCTAAAAAAGTGGAAGAGAAGTGGAAGATCAAATTTCACTTCCACCTCTTAAAAAGTCTATTAAATAAAGAGGATTTCAAAGTTTTAGTGGAAGTGGAAGAGAAATATTCCAAAATTCCTTGGAAATTTGAAAGATTCTTTGTATCTTTGCAGTCACAAACCATTATTCATGTAAAAACATCCGATTATGTTAGAGATTACCAGACAGAAAGTGACGCTGATCAACCAGCGCGACGGACAGGAGCGCTATACGCGCTATACCCTTGGCGAGGTGGTGGAGATGATCCGCTCAGGCCAGATGAAGAGCGGAAAAGCGCTCAGCGACCTCACCGAGAGACCCCGCATCTGCTTTGCCTCGGTCATCAAGAACCGGAGCGGCAAGCAGTGGACCTATATCTATAACGGCATGATCCTCCTGGAGATCAACAACCTGCCTGACCGTCGGACGGCAGAGGAGATACGGCAGGAGGCGGCCCTCATCGACTACACCCTGCTGGCCTTCGTGGGAGCCGACAGCCGGAGCGTGAAACTCGTCTGCCAGGCCGCTGAGCGCAACAACTGGGAGAACCCCGAGGGCTACTGGCAGTCGGAAGTAGAAAAGTTCAATCTGAACGCCTACGCGAAGTTCCACTATCTATACTCCACCCAACTGGCCATCCGCGTGGAGAACATCGCCCCCTCGCTGCGAAGCAGTTGTGAGATGAGTCACGACGAAAGTCTGTACTTCAACCCCGACTGCGCCATCATGATGGTGTCGCCAGACGACCAGACGGCCGAACGTCTCTCAAGGACGGTGCGCCACGAGGCGGGCGACGGCACCAGCAACACGACGATCCCAGGCCTCTCCACCGAGGCCAGCCGCCGCCATGAGTATCAGGCCTGCAAGGCCGATGCCCTCGAGGAGTGCCGTTTGGATAAAGAAGAGGACTTTGTGCCTCATTGCCTCGAGGTGCTCGCCCAGAACTGTCATGAGAGTGGCCTCGAGGAGGCCTTCGCCGTGAAGATGACCCTCTTCGACGGGCGGCTGAACGAGGATGCGGAGTATGTGCAGACGGTGTTCGACTCGCAGTACTCGAAGACGCTGAAGGCCACCTGGCCGCTGAAGCACGTCAAGCCCTCGCAACTGCTGACCTACAAGACCGAGTCCTTCCTCAATTCGCGCTACGAACTGCGGAAGAACGTGATGACGGGCGTCGCCCAGTACCGTTCGAAGGACTCCTTCGACTACCGTTTCAGCGATCTGACGAAAGAGGTGATGAACACGATGTCGATCCATGCGCTGAAGGCCGGCCTCGACTCGTGGGACAAGGACATCAAGCGCTATGTCGAGTCGACGATGATACCAGAATACGACCCTGTGAACGAGTGGCTGGAGCAGTTGCCGAAGTGGGACGGCCGCGACCGAGTGACACCCTTGGCAGAGCGCATCCAGACCAGTAACCCTCACTGGACCAGCGACTTCCACAAGTGGATGCTCTCGATGGTGGCCCACTGGAAAGGCATCGACCGCAATCACGGCAACGCCATCGTGCCAATGCTCATCGGCCCGCAGGGCTGCGGCAAGAGCAGTTTCTGCGGCATCCTGCTGCCAGAAGAACTGCGCGACTACTATAACGACAAGATCGACTTCAAGAACGAGACCGCCATCAACCTCGGCCTGACCTCGTTTGCGCTGATCAACATCGACGAGTTCGATATGCTCTCGCGCAGTCAGCAGCCGCTGCTGAAGCACCTCATCTCGAAGAGCGACGTGAAGATGCGTCCGCCCTATGGCAAGGCCTACGAGCAGCGCCGTCGCTATGCCTCGTTCATCGCCACGACCAACAACCTGCGGCCGCTGCCAGACGACAAAAGCGGCTCGCGCCGCTTCGTCTGCATCGTGGTCGACAATCAGATCGACTTCCTCACCCCCGTCGACTATCCGCAACTCTATGCCCAACTCGTGGCGGAGATAGCCCGCGGCGACCGTTACTGGTTCAAGGATGATGAGAATCGGCGAATCATTGAGGATAACCGCCAGTTTGAGCGTGTGGGCAGCATCGAGAAGATGATCAGCCTGACGTTCCGTCCTGCCGACAGCGATGACAAGTCGGCTATGATGAGCGTCGATGAGATTGTGGAGATACTCGACAGGGCGTTCCCCAATTTCCACCGCACGAAGAATATCAATGTGGAGGTAGGTCGCGCCCTGAACCAGTTAGGCTATACGCCCCACAAGACCAATACCTGTCAGAGGTACGCCATCACTGCATTGCCAGTTTGAGTCTCAGGATACGGCGCACACTCTGATTGATACTATTGAGATTTTACAAAATAGTTGCTGGGGCTGACTCCGAACATCTTGGTGAAGCAACGGGTGAAGTACTTGGGGTCGTTGAAGCCGACCTTATAGGCTATCTCGGTGATATTGCGGTTGCCGGTCTTCTCGGAGAGCAGTTCCCTGGCCATGTTCAGACGGTAGTTGCGGATAAACTGCCCGACGGGCATGCCGGCCTCGGCATTGAGATGCTTGCTGGCTATGCTGCGGCTCATGCCCAGGGCTTCGCAGAACTCCTGTACGCCGAATTCGGAGTCCATGTAGCGCTGCTCCATCAGCGCCATCACCCTATCCATCAGCGGACGGTTGTTACGCAGCACCTCTTCCTTGTCGGCCTCAACACTCTTGCTCACACTCTGACGGTAGCGCTGCTGGTTGTCGAGTATGTTCTGGATGCGCCCCTGCAGTTGCCGGGGGTCGTCAGACTCCTCGAGCACCTTGCGTATCGGATTCAGCAACTGCTCGGCCTCAATGCGCTTCAGTCGGGCCGCCCACCTATTATATATATATGACCAGGACGACGAAGAGAATGCTTAGCAACAGGCGGAACCACCAACTGTTCCAGAAGGCGGGATGGACGACGACCTCGATGGAGGCCATCGCAGACTGTTCGGCAGACTGCGACGACACATATCTCACCTCAAAGGTATAGTGGCCGGGAGGCAGGGCGCTGTAACGCACGGAGTGTTCTCCCAGACGGAGCGGGATCCACTCATCGTCGATGCCCTTCATCCTGTAACTGAACATGGCCTGCCCTTCGTTGCCGTAATCCAAGGCGGAGAAGGCGATGGAGAAGGAGCGGTTGCCTTCGTGCAACTGGATGGAACGGGCAATCGATATGTCGTCTGACAGGTATTCGCTGCCTGCCGTGACTTCCTGGTTGTCGACCATCAACTGAGTGAAAACCAATTTCCCATGAGGCCTCGCCTCCGAATTCTCGCCCAGTACCTCTATCAGACCTCCTTCGCTGCCGAGATAGATGATGCCCGAGGCATCGCGCACGGCGGAGTTCCAGTAGAAATGCTGGTTCACCAAGCCCTCGCTCTCGAAATAGTTGGAGAAGGAACGGGTGTTAGGGTCATATACCGACAGACCGTTCTGGGTGGTGACCCACAGACGGCCATTGGCATCCTCAACGAGGCCCTTGACACCTGCGAAAGCCAGGCCGTCGGCGGTGGTCAGGGCTTCGAAGTGCCCACGGGGGTCGCCTTTGTCCTTCACCAGACGATACAGGCCATAGCCATTGCTGCCCAACCACAACGTACCATCGTGGGTCTGGCAGAAGGATGAGATCTTGTCGACGATGCGCGACTGAGGCTCATCGAGTTTATGAGAGATCACCTCATACTTGAAAGGCCTGCGCCCCTGCTTCCCGGAAAGAAGGTCGACCTTGATCAGGCCCTGCATACAACCCATCCACAGACAGCCCTCACGGTCGACGATGGCGCCGATGCTGCCCGTGATGCTGCGGCAACTGTCGAATGGTTCCTCGATGCACTGAGACTTGTAGTTATAATAAAACAAACCGGCATTCGTACCGATCCATAACCCGTCGTTAATGGTATCATTGGCAAGTGCTCCGACAAACCCTGTCCGCCAGTGATACTCATCAGGAAGATCCAGACGGGAGATATGATGCGACCCCTGACGGTCTGCCTGACAGACACCCCCTCCCCAGGTTCCTATCCACAGACGGCCGTGATGGTCGGCGGCAAGGGCAGACACACTGTTATGGGACAAGCCGGAGTTGGCCGTCGTGAAATGGATGAAGTCGTTAGACCCTCGCTCACGAAGGTTCAAGCCTCCTTCCACCGTGCCCACCCAAAGCCGTCCGTCAGGCTCAACATACATCGCGTTCACAGGATTGGGAGAGAGGGAATGCGGATCGCTGGTATGAACGGAGTTGCGAAGAAGCAGACGCTGTGGAGCCAGGCACACGATGCCACCCGACTCGGTACCTATCCAGATATAGCCGTTATAAACCCGGATGCAGTCTACAAACTCACTTTTCATGGGAACAGTACTCTCTGTGGTCCAGGCTGTAAAACTGTCAGTCTGGTCATCGTAGATATTGACACCTCCCAGCGAGCCTATCAGCAGACGATTGTCTGACGTGACGGCCAGACTCGTCAGGAACACATGTGAGAGGTTACGGGTTGGTGTATCAGCAGGGCCGATTGACCCCGGGGCATGGTGGTACTCGGTCAACTGCTGCTGGTAAGGGTCATAGCGGAAGAGTCCCATGTTGGTGGTAATCCACACCATGTTGTTTCGCTTCAGGATATCGGTGATGTAATGATCCTCCAATGGCCTCAGCAGGGCAGATATCTCTTCGCGTACCAGTTTTCCGCCTTTAACCACCAACCTGTAAAGTCCCCCGTCGATGCCTATCCACGGCTTACCGTTCTCTTCAATATCGCAGATAGCCATATCGAGCATCCGCCAATCATGCGAATAGTTGTATATCTGATCTGCATGCCCTTCATCATTGAATGTCACCATCGACACCTGACGGCCGGTGATGACCCAGATGCGCCCAAGGGCATCGCTATAGCAACGGATAGCGGGGAGAACCAGCAGTTTTTGCAGTTCCGGGTTGTCGGTCGCCACGGCTTTCATCGTCCTCAGGTCAATGATGTTGATACCTTCGTCGAAAGCCACCCACAGCCGATGGAACTGGTCTTCAGTGATACTCCGGCACGACTTGCTGTTCAGGTCGAGTCGAGGCTCCATGACCCCATAGCCGTCATAGCGCACCAGACCGCCGCCATAGGTAGATATCCAGAGGAACCCGTTGGAGTCCATGAAGATATCGCTGACATGGTTATGGGGCAGGCCGTTGCTCAGATCCAGAGAGGTCAGGTTATAGCGGTCTGTCAGGAGGTTGCCGGCAAAAGAGAGGTGAGAGGTGAGAGGTAAGAGGTAAGAGAATAGTAGAAAGAGGATTATTCGGAGGTACGGAGGTGCGGGGGTACGGGGGCACGAGAATAGTTTGCAAGCCATTGATGGATGCACTTGGGGTATTCTCGCACCCCCGTACCCCCGCACCTCCGTACTTCCGATTATTCTTTCCATTCCTCGAGATTTACTTTTTAATCACTCCCACGCAGACGGAGGCAATCAGGAAACTGACGCCAGCCACGATCATCATCGTCGACTGATGGTGACCGACGAGCGACAGGATAGTGCCACCACAGATGGCTGCAACGATCTGGGGCACGCAGATGGTGCCGTTGAACAGCCCCAAATAGGCACCCATGTGACCATAGCCCTGCAGGGCATTGGTGACGATGGTGAATGGCATGGCGAGCATGGCGGCCCAGCCGCAACCAATGAGCAGGAAGGGTATGATCTGCAAATATTTGTCAGGACAGAAGGGAATGAGCAGGAAGCCCAGTCCGCCGAGGACAAGGCTGATGCTATAGGCAATCTTCACATTCTTGAAGCGCGGCAAGAGCGTAGCCCAGACCACACTACCCAAGGCCTGAATGGCATAGAGCACGCCCGTCCAGTTGGCTGCCTCCTGATAGTCACTGGTTGCCGGGTCGATGGTTCCCCAGACGGTCTCGGAAACGGCATCGACGACATAGGTCCACATATAGAGCATACCTGCCCAGCAGAAGAACTGCACCAGTCCTACCTTCCAGAACGTGGAGGGGGCGTTCTTCAACAGGGTGATCCAGTTGGCCGACTCTTCCTTTTCCGCAGAAACAGGGTTATATTCGCGGTACTCCTGTGGGTTCCACTCTTTCACCTTCAACGTCGTATAGATGACACAGATAATAAGGATGGCAGCACCAATATAGAACGACCAGATGACCGTGTCGGGGACGACACCCTCGGCAGCCACATTGCTCAGGCCGATGGCAGCGAAGATGTAGGGGAAGAGGAAGCCCACGACAGAGCCGGCGTTACAAAGGAACGACTGGATGCTGTAGGCTTTGGCCTTCTGCTTCTCGTTGACCATATCGCCTACGAGCATCTTGAACGGCTGCATGGCCATATTGATGCTCGTGTCGAGCAGCATCAGGGCAAAGAGTCCAAAGATGAGAGCCGTTCCTACGGCCATACCGAACGAACCGGCATTGGGCAGCAGACACATCACGGCCACAGCGGCGGCAGCACCCAAGAAGAGATAGGGAATACGGCGGCCGAAGCGAGTCCAAGTGCGGTCGCTGAGTGTCCCGACAATAGGCTGCACAAGGATACCCATCAGCGGCGGGAGTATCCAGAAGAACGACAGCGAATGTGGGTCGGCACCGAGGGTGCGGAAGATACGCGAGATGTTTCCACTCTGGAGTGCGTAGGCTATCTGCACACCGAAAAAACCGAAGCTCAAGTTCCAGAGCTTCCAAAAACTTAAATCTGGCTTCTGTTTCATATACTACAACTTTTTTAGATCTTACGACAACAATAACAACTTAGACAACATTTTTACGATTCTCTGAGGAATTGTTTTATCTTTCCGTCGACACCAACAACCTCATTGGTATCCTGATCATAGAAATATCGTTCTATAGTAGCAAACTTAGGGGAAAAATTCACCAAGATGCCACATGGACATTGGAGAAGACGCATATAATTAAATAACTGTGCTCGATGATTGCTGATCAATTCAGATACAGCCTTGCACTCTATGATAATATTATTTTTACAAAGGAAATCAATGCGATAGACTGCGGCCATCACTTTACCATGATAACAAGGATGGAACGATAATTCTCTCGCGAAAGGGATATTATCTTCCTCCAATTGCAATTGTAACCCTTCTTGGTAACAATATTCGTTGAGACCCGCTCCCAACTCCTTATGGACTTCATGGATAGTCCCGACGACATCATATATATGTTCTTTTAATATTTCAATATCTATCATCGTTAAAAAAAGTTGTCTTTGTTGTCATAGTTGTCGTTAAAAAATTATCTCGTAGTTCCACGGATGACGAGGCGGGTGCGGACAATGCGCTTCTCGACCTTATCCATGGGACTGAGGCCCTCCACCTTGTCCATCAGGATAGTGGCAGCCTCCTCACCCACCCGATGGCCACGCTGCTCGACGGTCGTCAGCATCGGGTCACAGGCCACGGCACGCTGACCGTTGGTGAATCCGCAGATGCTGATATCCTCAGGCACCCTCAGGCCAGCCCGCTTCACCGTATAGAGGATGCCGATGGCCGTATCGTCGTTGACGGCAAAGAATCCGTCAGGGCGCTGATCCATGGCCAGTATCTCTGGGGTCAGTGTCTCGGCATCAGCACGGTTGTCACAGACACGGATGATCTCCTCGTACACCCTCAGCCCATGTTTCAGGAGTGCATCCTTATAACCGTTGAAACGGTTCTTGGAGATCTCCAGTTGCATGGGCGAGCCATAGAAGGCGATGCGCTTGCAGCCCGTCTCCACCAGGTAGGTCACGGCATTGTAGGCACCCATGTAGTCGTCGACCACCACACGGCTGGCGTTCACCCCCGTACAGATACGGTCGTAGAACACCAGGGGGATGCCGGCATCAATCAGTTTCTGATAGTGCTCATAGTTCTTGGTATCCTTCGCCTGTGACACAATGACACCACATACCTTACTGCGGCGAAAACTCTCGCAGATACTAACCTCACGTTCATGTTGCTCTCCACTGAGGGCTACCATAATCCTGTATCCACGGGCAGTAGCAGCTTCCTCGATACCTGTCAAGATCGACGAGAAATAATAATGGGTGAACTCCGGTACGATGACACCTATGAGCCTCAGAGGCATCACCCGGCTGTGGCGCAAAGCCTCACCGATGACATTGGGATAGAAGTTGTGTTCACGGGCATACTGCTGGATGGCTTTCCGGCGCTCCTCACTGATACGGGGCGAATCCTTCAATGCACGGGACACCGTGGCCACAGAGATACCAAACTCCCTGGCGATATCCTTCATAGTCATTGGTGCCTTTTCTTCCATCTGGTTCGTTTTTAATTATTCGTGAACTTTTGGATGCAAAGTTACGAAAAAGTTAAGAAACAGCAACATATACCTTATTAATATTATTAAACAGTCCCTATGCAAACGTTTGCACGAACCTATCATATCTTTTTAATGCAAAAAAAGAACAACATATCAAAAAGAAACGTAACTTTGCACCAAAATAACTATTATACAAACGATTAACTCTAATTAATGTAATGATGAAGCAGGTAAACATTCAAATCCCGCTTAGGATGCTCGGCCTTTTGTTAGGTCTGTTCCTATCGGTAGGTGCCTTTGCTCAGATTGAGGTCAAAGGCCATGTGAAAGATGCTACAGGCGAACCCATTATCGGCGCTACAGTACGCGTGGACGGCACACAGACGGCCACCGTTTCTGATTTCGACGGTAACTTCGTACTGAAAGCTAATCAGGGTGCCAACATCACTATCTCTTACGTTGGCTATCAGAATGCCACCGTGAAGGCTGCACCCAGTGTTGAGGTTACGCTCGTTGACGACGAGACTGTGCTGCAGGACGTCGTTGTCATCGGTTACGGTACCGTCCGTAAGAGCGATGCTACAGGTTCTGTGATGTCTGTCGAAGCAGACCAGCTTAACAAGGGTCTTGCCACCTCTCCGGCAGATCTGCTGCAGGGTAAGACCCCCGGTGTACAGATTACTACCGACGGCGGTGCGCCAGGTGCTGGTGCGAAGATCCGTATCCGTGGTGGCTCGTCACTTTCTGCCTCTAACGACCCGCTGATAGTTATCGACGGTCTGCCTATCAGTTCTACAGACATTTCAGGTGGTGACGTGCTGAACACCATCAACCCTAACGACATCGAGAGTTTCTCTATTCTGAAGGATGCTTCTGCCACCGCTATTTACGGTAGCCGTGCTTCTAACGGTGTGATCCTGATCACCACCAAGAAGGGTAAGGCTGGTGCAAAGCCCCGCGTCAACATTGACATGAGCGGTACATTCAAGACCGTGGCCAAGAAGGTTGACGTGCTCAGCCCTGAGGCTTTCCGCGATTTCTTCATGGCCAACTATGGTGACAATGCCGATGCCGTGGCTGCACTGGGTACCTCTAGTACAAAATGGCAGGACGAGATCTACCGCACTGCCTTCGCCGAGGAAATCAACGCCAGCGTCACTGGCGGCTATGTTTCTGGCAGCAAAGCCTTCAAGATGCCTTACCGCGTCAGCGCAGGCTTCCTGAACAACGACGGTACCCTGAAGACCACTGGCATGAGCCGTGGTACTGTAGGTATCAACCTGACCCCGACGCTCCTCGACGACCGTCTGACCATCAACCTGAACGGTAAGGGTGTATTCACACATAACAAGTTCGCTGATGAGGGCGCTATCGGTGCTGCCGTGCAGTACGATCCGCTGAAGCCCGTTGACCACAAATGGGAGAACAACGGTGTCCTGAACACCATGTCAACGCTGAACCCTGTCGCCATGCTCAACGAGCAGCACAGAAGTTCTTATGTACGTCGTTTCGTGGGTAACGCACAGTTCGACTATAAGTTCAAGTTCCTCGATGGCCTTCGTGCCAACTTGAACCTCGGTCTCGATTTCTCTACCACCTCCGGTTGGACCGTTTCTGATCCTGGTAGTGAGGTGTCTTACCACAATAAGGTTGAGAACGGAACAGGTGCCTGGGAGAAATACACACAGCTGCGTCGTGACCAGACGCTGGAGTTCTACCTGGCATACGCCAAGGAGCTGAAGCAGATCTACAGTCGCTTCGACATCCTCGCCGGTTACAGCTGGCAACACTTCTACAACAAGACAACAGACGAAAAGAAAGCTAACGATGGCAGTGGCTTGGAATATCCTGTTTCAAAACCACTCTTCAAGACCGAAAGCTATCTGATTTCATTCTACGGCCGTCTGAACTATACGTTCATGGACCGTTACCTCCTCACCTTCACACTGCGTGACGACGGTACCTCTCGTTTCCAGAACAACAAGTGGGGTGTCTTCCCCTCTGCAGCACTCGCATGGCGTGTCAACGAGGAGTCATTCCTGAAGAATGTCGATTGGCTCTCTAACCTGAAGCTCCGTCTCGGCTGGGGTATTACCGGTCAGCAGAACATCGGTCAGGGCGACTATCCCTCTATCCCGACTTATCACACCAATCAGGCTGGTTCTCTCTATCAGTTTGGCAACAGCGTCATCACCCCAATCACACCGAGAGGTTATGCTGCTGAGATCAAGTGGGAGGAAACCACAACCTATAACATTGGTTTGGACTTCGGTTTCGCCAATAACCGCATCAACGGTAGCGTCGATGTCTACCAGCGTAAGACCAAAGACCTTCTGAACGAAGTGCCTGTGGCTTCTGGTACTAACCTGACGAACTACCTGCTGATGAACGTAGGTGATATGGAGAACAAGGGTATCGAGGTTGCCTTGAACTTCGTACCTATCGAGAAGAAGGATCTCCACTGGGAATTTGGCGTGAACCTTGCTTACAATAAGAATAAGATTACCCGTCTGACAGCCAGCGACGATCCCAGCTACCTCGGTGTAGAGACTGGCGATATCTCTGGTGGTGTCGGTAACCACATCCAGATCCACCAGGTGGGCAACCCGATGAGCTCGTTCTTCGTATTCCAGCAGGTTTACGACGAGGCAGGCAAACCGTTGGAGGGTGTTTATGTAGACCGCAACCGCGATGGCCAGATCACTGACGACGACCGTTATATCTATTACAAGCCCGATGCTGACGTGAACATCGGTTTCAACACAGAGGTAAGCTACAAGAAGTGGACGCTCTCTGCATCACTCCGTTCAAGCCTGGGCAACTACGTCTACAACAACATCGCCTCTAACACTGAGATGAAGGCCGACATGTGGACCAACAACTTTATCTGTAACCGTGTATCAACTGCGCCTTACACGAACTTCAACCAGGCTCAGTATCGCAGCGACTACTATGTTCAGAACGCTTCTTACCTGAAGCTCGACAAGGTGACGCTGGCTTACAACATCACAGACTGGGTACGTGTGAACTTCACCGCACAGAACATCTTCACTATCACCAACTACGACGGTGTGGATCCTGAAGTCGGAAATGGTATCGACAACAACATGTACCCCCGCCCACGCAACTTCATCATAGGTGCTAGCTTTAACTTTTAATTAATAGGAGGACAAGAATATGAAATTCAATATAAAGAAAAACGGAATTTATAGTTTTGCCTTTGCTACCGCCGTGTCGCTGACAGCATGTACGGGTGATCTCAACGTGACCCCTATCGACCCCAACCTCGACACTCCGGAGAATGTGCTCACGAGCACAGAGGCATACAACCAGATGCTGGCAAAGTGCTACTCGGGTCTGTCAGTAAGTTCACCAGACGGTGATAGCGGCGATCCCGACATCAAGGGTATCGACGGTGGTTTCGGTCAGTATCTGCGCGCCCTGTTCAACCTGCAGGAGCTGCCTACCGACGAAGCAGTCATCGGCTGGAACGACCAGACGCTGAGAGACCTGCACGGACTGCAGTGGACATCCAGCGATGTCTTCGTCAGTGCCTGCTACAGCCGTGTGTTCTACCAGATTTCTCTCTGCAACGAGGTGATCCGTCAGATTGATGCCTCTGGCAGCAACGATGCCCTCATGCAGCAGTATCGTGCCGAGGCTCGTGCCATCCGTGGCCTGAGCTATCTCCACGCCATTGATTTGTTCGGTAATGTGCCTTTCACCGATGAGACCTCTGCCGTGGGTGGTGGTGCACCTCAACAGATGAGCCGTTCTGAGCTCTTCAACTGGCTCGCGAAGGATATGGAGGAGACAGCTGATCTGCTGCCTGCAAATCCTGAGAAATATCGCGCCGGCAAGGGTCTGTGCTATATGATTCTGGCCAAGCTCTATCTGAATGCAGCTGTCTATACTGGCACAGCCAACTATCAGAAGTGTGCCGAGTACTGCCAGAAGATAATCGACCTGGGCTATCAGCTGGAGTCTGCTGAAGACTACTGGAAGCTCTTCTGTGCCGACAACGACCAGATGCTGGGCACAGGCCACGAGATTATCTTTAGCGTCTATCAGGATCACATCAACACACAGGCATACGGTGGTACTACTTATATCATCAATGCTGAAGTTGGCGGTAAAATGGATTATTTAGCCTACGGTCTTGGCGGTAGCGGCTGGGGCGGTCTTCGCGTAACCCCGCAGTTCGTCGACAAGTTCGAGAGCGCAGACCAGCGTGCAAAGTTCTTCACCGACGGCCAGTCAAAGGAGATTATCGATATCGGCGACTTCTTCAGCGGCTATGCTTTCACGAAGTTCACCAACCTGAAGGCCGACGGCAGCATTCTGTCCGATGCCAACTCCTTCCCCGATACTGACTTCCCCGTATTCCGTCTGGGTGATGTCTACCTGATGATGGCCGAGTGTGAAGTTGTAGGCGGCGTAAACTGTGGCGGTGTTGAGAAGTTCAATGCCATCCGTACCCGTGCAGGTGTCGATGCCATTGCAAGCCCCTCTAAGATGGATATCCTCAACGAACGTGCCCGTGAGCTGGCTTGGGAGTGCCATCGCCGCTCTGACCTCGTTCGCTTCGGTCTCCTCACCTCTGGTGACTACCTCTGGGCTCACAAGGGCATGAACAGCAATGTGGGTACACCACATGCTGTCGACAGCAAGTACAACTTGTTCCCCTTGGCATCAAGCGACGTGACTTCAAACACCAACTTGGTGCAGAATCCTGGTTATTAATTCTTTAGTCGGATCTATAAAAAAGAAAAGAGATTATGAAAACAAGATATTTTAGTAGTGTGTTGTTTGCCGCTTTCGCCATGCTGTTCACAGCCTGCGACTCCGATCGCGACGACAACCCCACCCTCGGTCCGAATCACACAGCTACTGAGTTTGTGCTGAATACATCGGCCGTGGCTGACCAATACATCCAGCTCACGCCGGACAATACGGTGAACCTCACCTGGACGCAGCCCAACTACGGCGTAAATACCGTTGTCAACTACAAGGTACAGGTAGGACTGGTAGAGAATGGTAACACCAAGTGGAGTGATTTTCTGGAAACAGGCTTCACTTCCTGCAATGTGAACATCAGCAGCGAGGAGATTGCCAAGGCTATCTGTAAGCTCGACGGCTTTGCTACTGAGGACGACTATGTGGATATGGGCTTCCGCGAGATTGCCATGCGTGTGGCTGCAAGCATCCAGACCACCAGCTCACAGGTGATCGAGGGTACACAAATCCTCTCCAATGCTGTTTCTTTCAATCACATGGCCGCCTACTGCAATGTACCAAGCAAGGGTACGCTGTGGGTGATCGGTTCTTGCTGTGGCTGGCCCGAGCCTTCACAGGGCAACAAGCAGACACTCGTCGACGGTGGCTGGTTCATCGAAGAGACAGAGATTGGCAGCAACGTATTCAAGGGTGTCGTAGACATGCCTGAGGGCGATCTGACCTTCCGCTTCTATGCCAAGCTGACCGGCTGGGACGGTGGCGACTCTTATGGATTCAAGGTTGAAGACGAGGCTACTGAGATCACACTGACCAATGGTGCATATTCCGGTAAGGGTATGACTGGTAAGGGCTCATGGTTCATTGCCGGATTCCCCGGTGGTAAGATGGAACTTACCGTCGACAGGAACAACAATACCGTCACATTCCAACTGCAATAGAATGATCGTTTAATCAAATGAATAAGAAGATGAAAAAGATTAGTTTATATATCATGGCTCTGCTCAGCACTGGACTCGTATCCTGTAACCAGGATTTCGAGACCATCTTCAGCCCGCAGACCAACCCGCAGGAGAGCCTACTCCAGGCTAGCGATGTCACTGTGGCCAACAATACGCCTGCTGTCATCAATCTTGCTGAATATTTTACTGAAGATGGTATTGCAAAGGCAATTCCCATCGGTGCTGCTACCGTGAAGGAAGGCGCCATGCCCGCCAACACCATCCTGAAGGCTGAAGTAGAATTCTCCAAGGATGCCGACTTCAGCAATTCAATTGTACTCGATGCCAACAGTCTCGATGGTTCTAGCGACATCTCTGTATCTGCATCACTGCTACAGGATGCCTACTTCAATGAGATTACCCGCAATCCGGCAACCACCGACCTGTATATCCGCACGGTTCTCTATACCGTTACTGGAGGTACATCTGATGCTATCGTAGGCAAGCCCGGTGAGAACTACTATGCTGAGAGCAAAGTGCAGTTCACTCCGCTGAACAAGGTACAGATTTCTCCGGCATATTATATCATTGGCGGTCCTAACGACTGGGCTGGCTCGGCTGCTGAGAAGCCCATCAAATTCAACCACAGTGGTGCCGATGTCTACGAGGATCCTATCTTTACGGTTGTATTCGATGCTGCTGCCGAGGGTGACACCTGGTTTGCTATCGGTGACGACGAGGCTTGCGACGCTATCGGAGCCGGTGACTGGACCAAACTGTTCGGTATCGTAGGCGGTGACAGCCAGGCTAAGGAAGGTCGTCTCGACTACCGTTACAATCTGGGTGCCGACAACTCGTTCTGCGTACCTGCCGGAGCCAAGAAGATCAAGGTAACCATCGACATGATGAGCTACACCTTCAAGGTAGAGCCCGTAAGCATCGCTGACAACTACTACCTCATCGGCGGTCCTGGTGACTGGAGCGCAGATGCAGCCATGACGATGACGTTCAACCACAGCAGCAAGGATGTGTTTGAGGATCCTGTCTTCACCTATACTTTCGATGGAGGTAAGGACATGTGGTTCGCCTTCGGCGACAAGGATGCGATCGATGCCGTGGCCGCAGGTGACTGGACGAAACTCTATGGCACCACAGGAGCCAGCGAGGATCTGACAGGTTCCTTCGACCGCCGCTATAACCTCGACGGTGACCACTCCTTCCACATCGACGGCTCTGCCAAGATGTATCGTGTCAGTATCAATATGGCTGATATGACCTACGAGATCAAGGAACTCAACTTCAACGAGTACATCTACGAGGCAGGTGTGAACAACGACTGGGGTGCTGTTGGACAGCCGCTCTACTGCGCTAACCAGGATGGCATCTACGCAGGCTTCTTCTATGCACAGGATGCTGACTGGAGTGAAGGTAAGGGTGCCTTCAAATTCACAGGAGCCTTCAACAGTTGGAATGAGGGCAACTACGGTACAGGCACCATCAACGACGACGGTCTCTCCGGCACGCTCATCGATGACGGCGGTTCTGGTAATGTCCTGGCTACACCGGGCTTCTACAAGGCAGAAGTCAATCTGGCCGAGATGACCTACAAACTCACGCCTATCACAGGCATCGGTCTCATTGGACCTGCGCAGGCTGGCGGATGGGATACAGACACCGATCTGACCTTCAATCCGGAGACACGCGCTTGGGAAGGCACCATTGAACTGGCTGCCGACGAATTCAAGTTCCGTGCCAATGACGGCTGGGACATCAACTGGGGCGGTACGATAGACAACTTGACGCAGGATGGCCCGAACCTCAAGATTGAGACGGCTGGTAAGTACTTCATCCAGTTCTTCCCGATCTGCGAGACGAAGTCATTTGCAGTAATCACTGCTTCCGAGTAATACTACTCGATTCTACCCTGACCATTCCGAGGCGGGCTGCCCGAAAGGGTGGCTCGCCTTTCTCAAATCATCAAAACAACTACACAACAACATGAAACGTTTCTCTTGCTTAATAATAACCACAATGACCGCCCTGTTGACCATGGCCCAGGGTTGGCCGGAGAACTACGGCGGCGTGATGCTCCAGGGGTTCTACTGGGACTCATTCAAAGACACCCGCTGGGCCGTCCTCGAACAGCAAGCCAATGACCTCGCCACTTCTTTCGACCTCATCTGGATTCCCCAAAGCGGCAACTGCGGCTCGCAGTCCATGGGCTATGACGACCTCTGGTGGTTCAATGACTACAACAGTTCCTTCGGCAACGAAGTCCAACTGCGTTCGATGATCCAGACCTTCAAGACCGTCGGCCTCGGTACCATCGCCGATGTCGTCATCAACCACCGTCGCAACCTCTCCAACTGGGTGGACTTTCCCAAGGAGACCTGGAACGGTGAGACTTATGAGATGCTCTCTACCGACATCTGTGCCAACGATGATGGCGGTGCGACCAAGAAGTGGGCTACATCCAACGGTTACTCCGTCAGCGCCAACAACGACACAGGCGAAGGATGGGGCGGCATGCGCGACCTCGACCACAAGAGCGAGAACGTGCAGCGCATCGTCAAGGCCTATCTCAACTTCCTGCTCAGCGACCTCGGCTATGCCGGTTTCCGCTATGACATGGTAAAGGGCTATAGCGGATCCTATACCAAAATGTACAATGAAGACAGTAAACCACAGTTCTCTGTCGGTGAGTGCTGGGACAGCAGCAACACCATCCGCAAGTGGATTGACGATACAGAGAAGACCAGCGCCGCCTTCGACTTCCAGTTCCGCTACACCGTCCGGAACGCCTGTAACAACGGAAACTGGACCTACCTGAACCGTCAGAACGACGGCAACTGGCCACTCGTCAGTAACAACTACGATGGTGGCGCCTACCGCCAGTATGCCGTCACCTTCGTCGAGAACCACGATACGGAGTGGCGCTCCAGCAGTGCCCCACAGGATCCGATAAAGAAAGACACGCTGGCAGCCAACGCCTTCCTTCTCGCCATGCCTGGCACGCCCTGCGTATTCCTCAAACACTGGCAGGCCTATAAACCAGAGATTAAGGCGATGATTGCCGCTCGCAAACTCTCAGGCATCAACAACAAGTCTGTTTATGAGAATATCGTCAGCGATGCGAAATACTTCGCCAACAGCATCGACGGCAAACTACTTGTGGTCGTGGGCGACGAGAAGCAATTCATGCCAGAAGGAGGCCAGTGGACGAAAATCCTCTCTGGCCATCACTACGCTTATTACCTTGCCAACACCATGGAGACAGCATGGGTCAATAAAGGCAGCGGTGACTTCACAGAGCCCTTCGACATTGAGTTAAAGGCTGTATCGAATACGGACGACGCTCAACTCGTCTATACCCTTGACGGCTCAGAGCCTTCCGCCACCAACGGCACTCCATGCCTCAGTGGCACCCTCCTTCACGTCGATGCCACCATGACCCTAAAGGTGGGACTGCTCGTCAATGGCGTCATCTCCGGCATCATCACCCGTACCTTTAATTATCAGGAGGCAGAGCCAGAGCCCGTCGTCGTCATCCCCGACTTCTGCACCGTCGCCGAGGGAGAGGTATGTGCCTTCTTCGAGGCACCAGCCGACTGGACCAACACCATCTGCTGCTGGGCATGGTGCGACTCTCCTTCTGAGAACTTCACCTATTCACAGAGAAAGAACTGGCCAGGCATCGACTGTGAACTCTTAGGCACGGCTCCCAATGGCAACAAAGTCTGGAAATGGACATGGGACGGCACGAAGCAAAACAACTCTTCTGCCACCCAGCCCCAAAAGATCATCTTCAACAACACAGGCCAGCCGCAGACAGAGAACCTCGACTTCACCCAGGCTGGCTATTACAACGATGAAGGCCTCCAGGGCGTTGTCACGACTACGGCCATCACAACCCCAAAGAATATTCAACGGTCAATGTCCAATGTTCAATGGTATGACCTTCAGGGTCGCCGTATGAATGGCTATCCCATAAAGAAAGGCGTTTATATCCACAACGGCAAAAAGGCCGTAATCAAATAAAGAAACCCGAAAATCCTGACGGAGAGTCTGCGGAGTAAGAGGCACCCGTCATAAGGGACGCCAAGTTACACTGTAAGAGATGCCTAGTCACACAGTAAGGGATGCCTTCTATACCCCCATAGAAGGCATCCCTTACTGTCGTACAAGGCATCAGAACGACACACCTACCTAGGTAACTTTATCGTCACAAGGCAGAGTGATGATGAAGCAGGCACCAGTAATATAGTTGGTATCAAGGCTGACTTCACCTCCAAGTGAGTGTATCAGCCTGCGGCAGATGGGAAGTCCCAAGCCAACGCCCGTCTTAAAATCGTCTGCTTTCTGGAAGGTCTCAAAGATGCGTTCACGGTCTTCTTCCTTAACGCCACAACCAGTATCCGTCACCACGAAACGCAACTGACTACCCTGATGTTCACAGCACAGTTCTATATGTCCTAACTCCGTAAACTTGATGGCGTTATCCATCAGATGCGTCAAGGCTTTCTTCAGCCGATAGGTATTAGTACGGATCTTGAAATCGTCTGCCACGTTTGTCTCAAAGCGGAGTTCCACACCCGCTTTCTGCTTGCCTTTTGACTCCTCGACAATCGAACGGGCGATGCTATTCACCCACACATCGGTCTTTTCGCTGTCAGCAATAACGTCCTCACTTTCGCTCTTGGAGAGTTCTAAGAGTTCGTTGATGATAGAGGTAATCAGTTCCACATTGCTGGAGATACGCCTCTGCATGTCACGCTTTTCCTCATCGGAGTACTTACTGTCAGTCGAACATAACACCTCCGTGAATCCAGACACCGCATTCAATGGTGTGCGGATCTCATGACTCATGCTTTGGATAAAGGTGGTCTTCATGCGGTCAGACTCCTCTGCCCGGCTGAGAGCCGCCTTGAGTTCCTTGTTGCGAGCCTTGATCTTCTTCATCAAGCGACGACGGCCCATGATGTAAACAAACAGGAAGACCACCGTGAGAACCATCAGCCAATTAGTAAGGCGATTGACAAGTTTCCTGTTCGAAGCGGCCTCCTCACGGGTGCGAGACAAACTGGTTTCGGCCGATAATTGGTTGAAATTGGCATTCTGCACAATGTTGAAGATAGAGTCCATCTCAATAGAGCGGCGCCTCATGGCCATAAAGCCCTGGGTGATATCGCCCTTCAAGGCATAGATAGTAATCACGGACAGCGAACTGTCGACGGCCAGATTGCCGGCATGCACCTTCTCCATCGCCTTCTCATAGTCTTTATTGAAAGCGTATTTGGCCACCTCCATGATGTTATCATACCGATGGTTGAACTCTGGCAAGTCCTGATTCCGCAGATCATCGTACTGCTGCCAGGCGGGAAAGAACCGCTCTTTGTCGCCTATGTTGAAAAAGATGTATGCTTTGATAGCCAACGACATGGAGAGATAGTCGATGTTGTCTACCTCTCGGGCTGTTGCGACCGACTTGTCCACCCACGTCAGAGCCTCCTGAGGATTTTTCATGCAAAGCATCTCTGCCAGACGCAGATAGACGCGCATGGTGAACTTCACGTCACGGTCGCCCACCTCGTCGAGTGCCTGACTGAAGTATGCCTCTGCACGCCCAATGTCGCGGGTGCTGCTGTAGATATCACCATAAAGGCCTGTCGCCAGATAGTTGTAGTCGCTGGCCCCGTTCTCCCTGATCTCACGGTCCAGGGCCTCGGCAAACTGAATGGCGCGATAGACCTGATTATGCCTGAGCGCATAGAAGCCTTTATTGCCCAACAGTTTGTAATAGAGCATCATATAGCCTTTCTGATGCAGATCTTTGGCATATTCCTCGGCAAAACTATAGAACTGATCAGGCTTACCATTCAAGAACAAGTGACGGAACATATCATACATATCCCTGTCCTTACCTTCCAACTCATCAACAGTCTTGTCTGCATAAACATTCATGGAGCCCACTGCCAGAAGGACTGCGACCAACAACAGTTTGAGATGAGACACCAGAGCCTTCCCCATACGGAGGACAAACCATGCGTGCATGGCGAGAGTGGACAGCCAGCCGTAGTGGCGGGTCATAATGCGGAAACGCTCAAGGAGCGACTCGCGGTGATGAAAGGTAGTCTGGCCTTCCTCGGTGTAGTTGGCCACGACCATGTGGAGATTCTGCATGGGGACATTCTCCTTGGCAGCCGCCTTCATGATACGGATACACCAGTCGACATCTGCCGAGTAACGGTAGCGGAGATCGTATGGCGTGGCGATGGCAAAGTCTGCACGGGCGTAGAAAGCCTGATGACAGACGAGCATGCCATGGCGGAAAGACTTCCACGTGAGTTGTTCTGGTGGTGACAGTCGACGATGATGGAGGAAACGGCCCTCAGCATCGACGATGTCCGTATCGCCATAGAGCACAGCGGGGTCCCCCTGTGATACTGAGGCAACAATCTTACTCACGGTATCAGGAGCAGGCAGAAAGTCACCCGCATTGAGAAAACAGACATAGTCTCCATCAATGGAACGAAGTCCTTTGTTCATCGCATCATAGATGCCGTGGTCTGGTTCCGAGGTCACCAGTACCTTATGCCCGTTGTCAGCCTCATTGGATTGTGAAATATAATCATTCACCATTTCCAAGGTCCCATCCGTCGAAGCCCCGTCGATGATGAGATGTACGATGTCAGGATAATCTTGCCGGAGCACGCTATCGAGCGTTCGCTGTAAAACTGTTGCCGCATTATAGGTGATGGTAACGTAAGTGATGACCATTTGTTTCGTTTATAGTTTTAAGTTGATTGTTGATTGTTTATAGTCTATAATGTTTTAAGGCCATGGCCTGCTCATACACATCGATATAGCGTAGAGCCACGCTCTGCTGGGAATAGTTTTGGGTCACCTTCCGCACACAGTCACGACTCAGTTCATCGCTTTTAGCAGACGTCAGCACCCACCGTATGCCGTTGGCCAAGTCACAGGCATTACGATACTCAGCCACATAGCCGTTGCGCTTATGGTCTATCTCCTCTGGGATGCCTCCCATACGGAAGCCCACACAAGGCAGACCGCAGGCCATCGCCTCCATAATCGTGTTTGGCAGGTTCTCCGACAATGAGGGGAGCACGAACACGTCAGCCGCCTGATAGATTTCCACGATACGCCGTTCGTCGTTGACATAGCCCAAGGGGACGGCATCGAGCGAGAGTTGGGGTGCGACCTCCTCGGCATGTCCGCCCAGGATGAGGACGGTGACCTGAGGCAGGTCGTGCAACTGCCGGCAGGCCTCGATCAGATAGTCCATCCCCTTGTTCTCGTTGGTGGCACGCTGAGAGGCAAAGAGGATATACTGACGATCTTCCTTCAGTCCAAGACGCCGACGGGCCTCCATGCGGTCTCCCGGCTTATAGACATGGGTATCGATGGGGTTAGGGATGCTGGTGATCTTCTGCCCTTTCAGCAGTCCGCTGGCCTTGGCCTCACCTGCTAACCAACGGCTGCAAGCAACGAAAAAGATGCTCTCACCATCGAGCATACGCTCCTTCTTACGCCACACGCTGGTGGAGAGGTCGTTGTCTGAGCCTCCGCCAGGGAGCAGACGACATTGGTGACAGACGGAGGTAAAGTATCGGCATCCGAGTGTGACATGACAAAGTCCTGTGGCAGGCCAGATGTCATGCATCGTCCACACGACGGGCTTGCCTGAACGCAGAATCTTGCGGATGGTGCCTAAGGAGAGCATACCCTGGTTGATCCAATGGAGGTGGATGACATCAGCCTCCTGGAACTCAGGCAGACGGGTGATGTCTGATCCCGTGTTGGCCAGGTCGATCTCAAAGAGATGCTTACGAGAGAAGTGTAGTCGGCAATAGATGACGAAACGCTCCCAAAGGAAATTCCAATGAAGCAACGGCGACTTCGGCAGGGCAACGATGGTGAGTGAATCGCTGATTTTGTCGCGCACCAGCATCTTCACTTTGACCCCATGATTGTTGAGAGCCATCATCAGACGGTTGGCTGCGACGGCAGCACCACCTGAACGGTCACTGGTGTTGACAATCAATACTCGCATTATTCCTCTTTCTCGCGCTGTTTTTTACGGGCTTCCTTTTCGCGACGCTTCTGCTCCTTACGCAGTTCCTTCTCCTTGCGCTTCCGTTCCTTCGCAAGTTCGCGTTCATGCTTACGCTTCTCCTTCTCGAGTTGGCGCTCACGCTTACGCTGTTCCTTTTGCAACTTCTTCAGTTCCTTGGCACTCTGCTTGGCCGTCTCACGCTCTGTCTGGTTATACTCCTTCGTCTTGAGCGCCTCGTCGAGTTTATCGCGGATCATCTCCTTGTCGAAGGTGAACACCATGCCGAAGACTCCCAGTGATAGCGTATTGTCCTTTCCCCTCAGGCGAACAGAAGTGGTATTGCAAAGAAAGTAGTTATGTTCTTTCAACTTCGAATTCAGGGCCGTCTCTGCGGTCTTCATCACAACACCCTTGCTGATCTTTGCCAGTACGTTATCACCCAAGCGGTCCTTGGACTCTTCGTCTACATATTCCTCGATGGCCTTCAACATGGCCTCTTTATGTCGTTCCTTATCTGGCCGCGTCAAGGTCATGAGTATGGCAACCATCAACAGGATGAGCACAGAAAGCAGTTTTTTCATAAACCTATTTATATATTTATTAATGACGGTGCAAAGGTACTAATAAGTCAGTAGAAAACCAAAATATACAGGCATTTATTTGGTGTTATCGTACACATTCCATTGATTTAAGTCAAGAATAAGGGGATTTTGTACACTTATTAGACCTAAAATCTTGCGAGATTCTGAAAATCATCGTACCTTTGCACCGTCAAAAGGTTAATAGATTGTTTTAGGTTAGTAGTAATATTTATAGTTTTAGGTTTTTAGTTATTGGTAAGAGAAAGTTTTCAACTGGATAACAGGAGGCAATTGTGAAATTCCCTTTTAAACTTTCAAATTTTTAGCCGGAAGGCTGAAAATTTCTTTTAGAGAAAAGGATTTTTAGTTAAACATAGGCTTTTTCAGATGCCGCGGCTCGCGAGAGTCGCGGCATCATTCTTTATTATTTATATCATTTATCTTGGCTCTTTGCGCTTTTTTTTGTACCTTTGCAGCCAAATTACGAATATAATGCGAGCAATTAGACTTAAATTCCTCTTGCTTAGTAGCCTTATGACTTGGTGCTTCCTTACAGCGAGGGCCCAAGAAGAGATTATCGAGCACGAGGGCAGCAAATACATCATCCATGTTGAGCAGTTGAATCCCGATTCAGAGATGACGCTGCTCGACGTACTGCATATTTGTCCGGAACTGATGTCAGACGACGGCAAGACACTCACGGCCAACTACTTGCTAAGCGTAGACGACATCATGCTGAGTGTGGACTACGAGCCGCTGCTCGAAGGCATCAAGGCTTGTGATCTCAAAGAGGTGATCGTGTGTACCTATGGCGCCGTGAATAATGCCATGGATGGCATCCAGGGCAGCATCGACCTGCAGTTCATGGAGGGCAAAGGGATGACAGGCAAGGTAGGCCTGAGCGGCAGTACCTACGGCAACGGGCAATTATTTACCGACATTGCCAGCAGAGGCGAGAACGTGACCGTACGCTCCTTTGTCCAGACAAATCTGCATTACGGCAAGGTTGACGCACAGTCAGGCGAGCGCATCACCTCCCGCAACGGTGTAGAGAATGCGATGGTCTTTGTGGACTGGCAGGCGACAGAGAACGACCTTCTGAAACTGTATGTAGCAATACCTAAATAACCATGAATAACACAAAACAACTCTAACTAAAGTGCTGAATATCAGCTTCTCCTAAATTTTAACACTTCGAGGTTCATATTTGTTAGTTCCGAATTTTCCGCCTA